>WNGE01000030.1_pt1 | contig 186808 bp, 169 predicted proteins | sample 5400651 | NCBI WGS metagenome assembly WNGE01 (sample SAMN13153370, study PRJNA577476) | soil metagenome | isolation source: 60 cm soil or saprolite under grassland replicate 2 | place: USA:California | collected 2016-06-15
TCATCCCTCCGGGGCGTCCGCTGCTACGCCGTCTCCTCGGGCGCGTCGCCGTAGGCAACCGCGAACTCAATCCGGTGCCCTGCGGCCACGTGATGGATCGCGTACAGCGGTCGGTCCTCCTGGTCGAAGGTAGTGCCGCGCTGCTCGGTCACCACGTCGCCCGGTTGGAGTTCTAGCCGCTCGCGCTCGGCATCGGTGGGCCGGCGGCTTGAGAACACGTCAAGGAAGCGCAGCCGCAAACCGAGAGCTTCGTGCAGGCCCTTCATGCCGCCCTTGGCAGGGTCGGCCAGGTCGGGGATCTGCTCCGCGATCCAGTCGGGATGCCAGCTCAGGGAGATCAGGGACGGCGGCTCCCCTTCGGCCTTCAGTAGTCGATCCCGGACGAGAACGACGGTGCCGGCGTCGATCCCGAGCCGTTCGGCAACGTCCTGCGGGCACGGCTCGCGGCGGACGGTCATGACGCTGGCGTCGGTCTTGCCGTAGCGGGAAAGGATCGCCCGCCAGGATGCGTCGCCGCCGAGCTTGCGGCGGGTTTCCTGCTCGCGGACGAACACGCCGCGTCCCTGGTAGCTCACCGTGAGCCCTTCCGAGCGGAGCTGCACCAGCGCTGCCCGAATGGTGGTGTCGCTCACTCCGAACCGTTCGCGTAGCTCCTGCATGGTCGGAAGCTGGGTGCCGGGCGGGTAGCGACCCTCGCGGATGTCGGTGCGAATGGCGTCCGCGACCTGGACGTAGAAGGGTTCGCTGCCCCGGATGCTCATGCCTGTCTTCCCTCGCTTTGGTCCTTGGGTCCCTTGGTGCCAAGCATACGCCGGTTGACGGCTGGCGAATCCATGCGGATACTAGGTTTGGACCAAAGGTCCAAAGGACAAGAGTGAGGGGCAAGCGAAAGGGAGGCCCCGCATGGTCGTCCTGTTGATCGTCCTCGTCGCTGGCATCGGCCTGGCGGCCCTGGTCGTCGGAAGCGTCATGATCGCCGAGGGCTTGCGCGAGCTGGTCCGTGAGCTGCGCCGCCACCGCGGTGGTGCCGACGCGGACACCGCCGAGCTGCCGCCCGTCCTGGCCGAGCCGAAGCGTCCCGTCCGGGGGCGCTGGTAGGCCGGCCGTAGGGCGCCGGCCGTCGCGCCGTGAGGGCGCCAAGCGCCCTGAAGGCCGAGCGCCCTACGGCCACCGGGGGCCGCCGCTCCCCGCGCTGGGGAAGCACGCGGGAGCGGCGGCACCGACCAGGGACCGGCCCGCCCGTTGCCCACCACGCGGGCGGGCCGCGTCCCTCCAACCAACGGAAGGAGGTGAACGCTTGAGTTGGTACCGGCGCCTGGAAGGTGCCTTCAACAGGTGCAGGCTGCGCCTGACCGGCTACCGCTGCCCGGTCTGTGACCAGCGGCTGGCCCTGCACGCTCCGTGGCAGGAGTACCGCTGCAACCGCACGCCGTTGCCCTACCAGATCACCGATGCGGGCCGCGCGCGCGTGGCCGGCGATGCGATGGCTGTCGATCCGGCCGGCGACGACCGGCTAGTCGTCCACCTGTAGCCGCTGGCCTGTGACGGAAGGGAAGCCGCCACAGGCTACAGACCACCGAGACGGCGCCCGGCTGGGCTGGTCCCCCCCGCCCGGTCGGGCGCCCCACGGCGACACGAGACAAAGAAACGCTGGAACCTACAAGGAGGACCGATGCCGCAGCAGACCACGCGCCAGGGTGGCGGGACCGTTCACGCGATGGTCATGGCCCGCGTGTCCACCGCCGAGCAGGCACGCGACGACAAGACCTCCCTCGAGGACCAGATCGCGAAGGGGACAGCGGAGGTCGCCAAGCGGAGTTGGGTCCTGCACGACACGGCGACCGACGTGTTCACGGGGGCGTCCAGCGACCGTCCGGAGCTGGCCAAGATCATGGCCGTTGCCCGTGCCAGCGCGATCCAGGCGGTCGTGTTCACCAAGGTCGACCGGTTGGCACGCAACCTCCGGGACCTGCTCAACATCGAAGCAGAGCTTGCCCGCCTCGGCGTCGCTATCGTCGCAACCGACCAGCCGATCGACACTTCCACCCCGGTTGGGCGGATGACGTTCCAGCAGCTCGGCGCGTTTGCCGAGTTCGAACGGACGATCATCCGGGATCGGACGGTCGTCGGGCAGCGCGCCAAGGCATCGAAGGGTGGATGGCCGGGCGGCACGCCACCCTACGGGTTTCGCGTCGTCGGGAAGAAGGAAACGGCCAAGCTGGAGCACGACCCCGGCGAGGTGGAGGTCATCGAGAGGGCCGTCGCCCTGCTCGTCAACGAGCGCAAGACGCTTGCCGAGTGCGCCGACCAGCTCAACGCCTACGGGTTCTGCCCCCGCAAGGCGCCACGGTGGGACGTAACCCGGCTCCGCTGGGTTCTGTCCAACCCGGCACTGGCGGGGACGGTGGTGTTCGCGAAGCCAGTCCGGCCCGCGAAGCCTGATCGGTCCAGGGGCGGTCGCCGCGCCAGCGGGAAGTACGGCGGCCCGATCGAGGTCGCCGCCCCCGCCATCCTCGACCAGGACACATTCGACGGGGTCCAGCGGGTCCTTGCCGAGACCAGCATCGAGATCCGGTCGCCGAACCACGTCTACATGCTCAGCGGACGGCTTGCGGCCCCATGCGGGCAGGTCTACCGGGGCTGGTGGCGGGGCGACCGCAACTTCCGGGGATACCGCTGCGCCACGTACGCCAAGGGCTGCCTCTGCCGGACCCTCCGCGCCGACGAGATCGAACGGCTGGTGTGGGACGAGATCGTCCGGGTGTTGCAGGAGCCGGAGCGGGTCACCGAACTCGCCCGCCGATGGAACGAACGGGTCCACCATGGTCGGATCGACACGGGCCTGCTCGACCGCCGCATCGAGAAGCTTCAGAGTGCCCTGGAACGCGCCTACACCGCCGGCCTGACCAGTGGCCTGGACCCGGACGCGTTGAAGGCGGCGACGGCCAGCATCGAGGCCGACCTGGCGACCCTCCGGCGGGAACGGGCTACCCTCCAAGTCGCCCAGGCCGACGCGGCGGAGGTCCGGCGGCGGCTGGTCGGGTTGCGGGAGCTGGCAGCCAGGACGGAGACCATGTCCGCGGTGGACCGCGCCCGGCTGGTCCGTCTCCTCGACGTCCGCGTCCAAGTCGTTGAGTTCTGCGAGCCGACCGCCGAGTGGCCGCATCCGTTCGTCTTCGACATCCAGGGCGTCGTCCCGCTGTTTACGGCCGAAGACCCCTGGAACTCTCAGGCGGGGGGACGTAGGGCTCCCCCGAAGGTGCCGGTCAGTCAGCCCGCGGCCGCGGCGACCAGGTAGTCGAGCGTGGTGGTGTGCGGCTCCTGGTCGCCGGGAGCTACGCCGTAGTGCTCCGCGACGGCACTGTGCACGCCGAACAGGATCGGCTGGTCGAGCGCGGGCAGGACGGCGCTGCGCAGCGGTCCCTGCTCCCGGGTGACGCTGACCTGCGAACGGTAGACGACCTCGCCCATCACGCCTCCTGGATGCGGCGGACCTGTCGGGCGCCATGGTAGCCACGGCGGCAGCAGCGTCCTCATGACGGCAGCGTCAACGGCTGCGACCAGCCCAGCGAGGAACTCCACGCACAGGCGCTGGAAGGCAGCGACTGAACGGCGACCCGTGGCCCCGCCGCCAGCCTAGCGGCGGGGCCACGGACGTCACCGGCCTGTAAGGAGGTTGCAAGCCGGATCCGCTTGCCCGCGGGGCGGGCAGCGGGCAGGCTGCGGCGCCATGGAGACCGTCGACCAGGGCCGCACGGCGGCCAGCCGCCTGCACGTGCTCGTCACCGGCGGGGCCGGGTTCGTCGGCAGCCACGTCGTCGACCTGCTCGCCGAGCGCGGCCACCGGGTGCGGGTGCTGGACCGGCTGCACCCGAAGGCCCACGGCGGGCCGCCCTCGTACCTCCGCGACGAGGTCGACTACCTGTGGGGCGACCTGAACGACAGGCACGCGCTCGACCAGGCGGTCGACGGCGTCGACGCGGTCTGCCACCAGGCCTCGATGGTCGGGCTCGGCAGGGACCTCGGCGACGTCGTCGACTACGTGCGCGACAACGACCTGGGGACGGCCGCGCTGCTGGCGGCGCTGCACCGGCGCGGCGGTGTCGCGAGGCTGGTGCTGGCGAGCTCCATGGTGGTCTACGGGGAGGGCGCCTACCGCTGCCCGGTCGACGAGGCGGTGCGGCCACCCGTGCGCCCGGCGGAGCGGCTCGCCGCCGGGCGCTGGGAGCCGCCCTGCCCGCGCTGCGGCCGCGACCTCGACCCGGTGGCGGTGACCGAGGACGCCCCGGCGGACCCTCGCAGCGTCTACGCGGCGACCAAGCTCGCCCAGGAGCACCTGGCGGCCGCGTCGAGCGGGGCCGGCGGGCCGGCCGTGACGGCGCTGCGCTACCACAACGTGTACGGACCCAGGATGCCGCGTGACACGCCCTACGCCGGGGTCGCGGCGATCTTCCGCAGCGCGCTGGAGGCGGGCCGGCCGCCACGGGTGATGGAGGACGGCGGCCAGCGGCGCGACTTCGTCCACGTCCACGACGTCGCCCGCGCCAACTTGCTCGCGCTGGAGGCGCCCGAAGCGGTGCCCGGGCCGCTCAACGTCGCCAGCGGCGAGCCGCACACGGTGCTGGAGATGGCGGCCGCGCTGGCCGCGGCGTTCGGCGGCCCCGATCCGCAGGTGGTCGGCGGCTGGCGCCCCGGCGACGTGCGGCACGTGTTCGCCAGCCCGCGGCGCGCCGCCGACCGGCTCGGCTTCCGCGCCAAGGTCGGCTTCGCCGAGGGCATGCGGGAGTTCGCCACCGCCCCGCTGCGCTCCCCCACCGGGCCGCCGGGCTAGCGCCCGGGGTCGAGGTGCACCTGGCCCAGCGGGCCGCCCCGCACACGCGGCGCCGCGCCCGTCCCTCCGGGGGCGGGCGCGGCGCCTGTCGCGTCAGCCGCGCCGGTAGCGCGCCACGGCCAGCGGGGCGAAGACCACCACGATGGCGGCCGCCCACAGCAGCGACCGGACCACGTAGTAGCCGGCGTCGTGGCCGAGCACCGCCTCGGCGGCCGGGCCTTGGGTGAGCGCGCGGACCGCGTCGACCATCACCGTCATCGGCTGGTGCTCGGCGGGCGCCTGCAGCCACCCGGGCATGGTGGCGACCGGGACGTAGGCGCTGGACACGAAGGTCAGCGGGAAGATCAGCAGCGCCAGGCCCTGGGCCGCCTGGGCGTTGCCGGCGAACAGCCCGAGGGTGATGAACAGCCACTCGAACGCGAACCCGAGCAGCACCAGCAGGCCGAAGGCGGCCAGTGCCTGCGCCACCGAGCCGTGGATGCGGAAGCCGACCGCGAAGCCGATGGCCGCGGTGATGACCAGACCCCACACCTGCATGGCGGTGTCGGCGAGCGCACGCCCCGCCAGGACGGCGCTCCTCGGGATGGGCAGCGAGCGGAGCCGGTCGACGAACCCCTGCTCGAGGTCCTCGGCCACGCCGGTGGCGGCGCCCATGCCGGAGAACAGGATGCCGGTGGTGACGAACCCGGGCACCAGGAAGTTGACGTAGTCCATGCCGCCCGCCCCGATGGCTCCGCCGAACACGTAGCGGAAGATCAGCAGGAACATGGCGCCCTGGATGGTGCCGAGGACGACCAGCTGGGGAGTGCGGAGGAACTTCAGCAGGCTCCGCCTGGCGATGCCAAGCGTGCTCACCGGCAGCTTGGCCGATGGTTGGACGCGTGCCGCGATGGCCATGTCGGTCTCCATTCGTTGCTGTCAGGCCGCCGCGTGGCCGGCGGCGTCGTCGGATGCGTTCTCGAGGGACTGGCCGGTCAGCGCGAGGAAGACCTCGTCGAGCGTCGGGGGACGCAGGGAGATGTCGTCGACCGCGGCGCCCGCCGCGTCGAGCGACCGCAGTGCCTCCCTGAGCCGCTCGGTGCCGGCCTCGACGGCGACGCTGACCCGGCGGGTGGCCTCCTCGACCTGCGGCTGGCCGTGGTCGAGGGCGGCCAGGGTCGCCGCCACCCTGGCCAGGTCCTCGCGGTGGCGCACGTGGACCTCGATCACGTTGCGGCCCCCGCGCTGCTTGAGCTCCTGCGGCGTTCCGGCCGCGACCGCCCTGCCGTGGTCGATGATCACGATCCGGCTGGCGAGATGGTCGGCCTCGTCCAGGTACTGGGTGGTGAGCAGGACGTCGGTCCCCCGCTCGACCAGTGCCCTGATGGCGTCCCAGAGCTCGATGCGGCTGCGGGGGTCCAGCCCGGTGGTGGGCTCGTCGAGCAGCAGCAGCCGCGGCGCGCCGACCAGGCTCGCCGCCAGGTCCAGCTTGCGCCGCATGCCACCCGAGTAGGTCCGTGCCAGCCGGTCGGCCGCGTCGGCCAGCCCGAGCTGCTGCAGCACCTTGTCGCTGTTGACCCTGGCCGAGCGGGCGTCCTGCCCGAACAGCCGGGCCACCAGCTCCAGGTTCTCCCGCCCCGTCATGGCCGGCTCCACTGCCGCGGACTGGCCGGCCAGGCCGATGCGGCGCCGCACCGCGTGCGGTTCGCGGCGCACGTCGTGGCCGGCGACGCGCAGCTCGCCACGGTCCGGCCGCAGCAAGGTGGCAACGATGCGGACGAAGGTCGTCTTCCCGGCCCCGTTGGGGCCGAGCACGGCCAGGACCTGCCCCGGCTCGGCGACCAGGTCGAGCCCGTCGAGGGCGACCGTCTTGCCGAACCGCTTGCTGAGGCCGACGGCCTCGATCGTCGGAGTCATGTTGTCAGTCCTCCTTGTTGCCTTGGGCTACTCGGTGACGACCCGGACGTGCGCGGCGCCGCCGGAGATCTCGATCTCGTAGCGGTCGTTCGCGGCGCCCGCCGAGGGGCTCTCGAGCCGTAGCCGGCCGCCGACCGCGCCGAACTCCTGCTCGTCGAAGGTCAGGTCGGCGACGCCACGGCCGATGCGCAGCCGTGCCGCGGTCCCCGCCGGCCGGCGGATGGTCACGTGGCTGGCTCCGCCGCCGACCCGGACGGGCACCACCCCGGAGGGGCGAGGGAGTCGCAGCTCGATGCGGCTGGCGCCCTGGCTCACCTCGACCGCCTCCACGCGCAGGGCGCGCAGGTCGGCGTCGAGGTGGGCGACGCCCTTGCGGATGCCGATGTCCCAGGCCACGTCGTCGTTCAGGGTGACCTGCCCGCCGCGGCGCGCCCACGGCCGCAGCCAGCTCCGCGGTGAGAACCGCGGGTAGCGGACGGTCACCGCGCCGCCGTCCAGTGACACCCTCGGGGCCGGCTGGTCGAACCGGGCCCGGAACAGGTCGGGGATGCTCGCGCCGCGGATCGTCAGCCGGGCCGCCCCTCGGGCGAACTCCAGCCGCCCGTCGCTCAGGGACCCGAGCGGGGCCGAGAACTGCCTTGCCCCCATCTCCGCGGTCTCCCTGAGTCGCATCTCCATGGTCGTGCCGTCCGTCATGTCGTCCTCCCGTGTCCGTTCGACCAGGTGGGGTCGAACGCTCTTCCAGGCTAGAACACCGTTCGAGGATGCACGAACAACGGCCGCTTGTCAAACAGTGTTCTAGATGAGAACAGCGTTCGATCCTGGTACAATGTTCGCCATGGAAGCGCCCCGAGGTCCGTCGATGGACCCAGTCATCCCCGAGCCGCCCTGGAGGGCTGCTCCGCGCGAGCGTCCGGCGCGAACGCCCCTCACCAGGGAGGCGATCGTGGACGCGGCCTTGCGGGTGCTGGCGCGCGAGGGCGCCGACGGCCTCAGCATGCGCCAGGTCGCCGAGGAGCTCGGTGCCGGTCCGGCCTCGCTGTACTGGCACGTCGCCAACAAGGACGAGCTGATCAACCTGCTGATCGACCGGGTGGCGAGCGAGATCGAGACCCCCCCACCTGACCCGGCACGGTGGCAGGAGCAGCTCAAGGAGTTCGGGATCCAGGCGCGGCGCGTCTTCCAGCGCCACCCGGGCGTGGCGGGCCTCACCCTCGGTCGCGTCCCCGTCGGTCCCAACCTCATCCGCTGGACCGAGTGGATCCTCACCCTGCTCCGCGGCGCCGGGGTCCCCGACCGCATCGCGGCGTTCAGCGGCGACCTCTTCGGCTTGTACCTGGGGGCGCACGCTTACGAAGAGGACATGGGCATGCAGTCACCGACCGGCGAGGACCTCCCACCCGACGAGGTCGTGGGGATGATCCGCGGCTACTTCGAGTCGATGCCGGCCGACCAGTTCCCCAACGTGCGGGCGACGCTCGACGAGCTCTTCAGCGGCGGGCCGGACGAGCGCTTCGAGCTGGGGATCGACGTCATCCTCCGCGGCCTTGCCTCGTACATCGACCGCTGAGGTCGACGTCCCGGGCCACCAGGCACCGACGGTCGGGCTCGACAGGGTCAAGGCGCGAGGCCTGATGAACCGCGCCGTCCGCCCGAGGCCGGCGGCTACTTGGCCGTCGCGGAAGTACCGCCTTCGACGAGGTGACGGGTGAAGAAGCGCTCCGAGCTGTCCAGCTCGAAGGCGGGTACGCCCACGTGGCGGCCGGGGTTGGCGTGCAGCGTCTTCTCGCGGGAGGCGAAGGCGTCGAACAGGCTACGCCGCTACCAGCGGGTGAAGAACAGCAGCTGCACGGCCAGCGTCTGGGCGAGCAGCAGGGCGGCGACCACCGGCATGCGTGCCCGCCAGGCGAGCAGCTGGCGCACCGCTGGGACCAGCAGCAGCGGGGCCATGAACAGGAAGATGCGCTCGACCTCGCCGCGGCTGAACCCCCAGGCGCCGCCGGCGAGCAGCATGGCGAGCGCGCCGGCGTCGACCGAGGCCCAGGCGCGCTCACGGACCAGCGCGAGCGCCCTGGCGGCCAGGGCGGCGAGCAGCGGCACGCCCAGCATGGCGCCGAAGGCGAGCCCGTCGCCCACCAGGTAGACGGCGTAGGGGCGGTGCGCCGAGCCGGGCGCCGAGCCGTAGTAGCGGCGCACCGCGGCGATCGCCGCGAACGGGTCGTAGCCGGTGGCGAGCCACAACAGGCCGACCAGCGCCAGCACCGCGCCCGCCGTGGTGGCGGCCCAGCGCAGCACCGTGGCGCGCTCTTGGCGTAGGCGGCCGGCGGCCGGCGGCAGCAGGAACACCAGCAGCAGCACGGCCGCGTAGGTCAGCATCGACGACAGCCACAGCAGCGCGCCGCCGGCCAGCGTCCAGGCCGCTGAGCGCCGCGTGAGCCCGCGCAGGCTGGCCAGCGCCGCTCCCGCGAGCACCAGCGCGAACACCGCGTCGGCCGAGGTCGCCGTGTAGAGCACCACCACCGGGGAGAGCGTCCACAGCGCCAGCGCCCAGCGGCCACCGTCCTCACCGAGCTGGTCGCGGGCGAGCCCGGCGACGTTGACCGCGCCGAGGCAGCCGAGCGCCACGGTGAGCAGCGCCGCCCCCTGGATGCCCGGCCAGACCCGGCCGAGCAGCTCGTACAGCACGGTGGCGCCGGCCGGGTGGCCGGCGGCGTGGGACGGCAGCGTCGCCAGCCGCTCGGGGAACTCGCGCAGGAACGACGGGATGGCGCCGATGCGGCCGGCGGCTTGCGGGTACTCGCCGTCGTAGCGGAACGGCTCCCACCACGACGGCGGGCCGGCGGCCAGGGCGGAGGCGGCCAGCGCGATGACGAGCAGCAGCGCCGACGAGACGGCGATACGCAGCCGCCAGGCCACCGCGGCGCGCTGCAACACCACCACGGCCACGGCCGCAAGCAGGACGACGGGCAGGGCCACCACGGCGGCGCGCGGCGCCAGTTGCGGGCCGGGGAACAGGTAGAAGGGGACCGCGTGGTACCAGGGCTTGCTCGGCACGCTCCACGGCAGCCGGCCCCAGTGCCGCTGGTACAGCCAGCCGGTCGCGCCGACGGCGACGGCCAGCAGCGCCGTGGCGGCGGTCGCCCGGCGGAACGCCGGCGCCGGTCGCTCGACGCCACCAGCCGACCGGCCCTGGTCGGACGGGCCAGCCGGCTGGTCGTCGCAAGGCTGCGAGACTCCCTCGCCGGAGCCGGGGCGGCGATTCGTCCCGAGTTCGTAAGGACCCTGACCGTGCCACGTCACAACGGTGCAGGAGACTCGCGGCGACCATGGACCCGAGCCGAGTGACCGTCATCCTGCCCGCCCTCGACGAGGCCGAGGCCCTGCCGGCGGCGCTCGCCTCCTTCCGGCCGGGGCTCGACCTGCTGGTGGTCGACAACGGCTCCACCGACGCCACCGCCGAGGTCGCCGTCGCCGCGGGCGCACGGGTGGTGCGCGAGCCGCGGCGCGGCTTCGGCGCCGCCTGCTGGGCCGGCGTGGTCGCCTCCCCGGACGCCGTCGTGGTCGCGTTCGCCGACGCCGACGGCTCGTTCGACGGCGCCGATCTGGAGCGGATCGCCGGGCCGGTGCTGCGCGGCGACGCCGACCTGGTGGTCGGCTCCCGCGTCGGCGGGACGCGCGAGCCCGGCGCCATGTCCACCCTCGCGCTGCTGGAGAACCGGCTGCTCGGGCTCGTCTGCCGGGTGCTGTTCGGGGTGGCCCTCACCGACCTGGGGCCGTTCCGCGCGATTCGCCGCGACCGCCTGGTCGCGCTCGGCATGCGCGACCGTGGCCAGGGCTGGCCGCTGGAGATGATCGGCCGGGCGGGACGGGCCGGCATGCGGGTGGTCGAGGTGCCGGTCCGCTACCGGCGGCGGGCCGGTGGGCGCAGCAAGGTCTCGGGGTCGCTGCGCGGCACGCTGAGCGCCGTCCTGGCGATGACCGTGGTGGCCTGGCGGCGGGGCGCTGGCCGCGCGCTCGCCGTGATCGCCAAGGAGCCGGTCGCCGGCCAGGCCAAGACGCGGCTGGCGGCCGCGCTGGGGCCGCAGGGCGCCGCCCACCTCGCCGCCGCCATGCTGCGCGACACCATCCGGGCCGTCGCCCGCGTCGACGCCGCCCCCTGGCTGTGCTTCACCCCCACCGAGGCGCGCGAGCGCATGGCCAGGCTCGCCCCCGGCTTCGGGCTGCTGCCGCAGCGCGGCGACGGCCTCGGGGAACGGCTGGCCGCCTGCCTCGAGGAGCTCACCGACAGGGGCGCGGACAAGGTCGCGATCGTCGCCGCGGACACCCCGCACCTGCCGCTCGCCGCCTACCAGGCGGGGTTCGCGCTGCTCGACGAGGCCGACGTGACGCTGGGCCCGTCGCTCGACGGCGGCTACTACCTGATCGGGGCAAGGCGGCCCGCGCCGGAGCTGTTCGCCGGCGTGCCCATGGGCACCGACGCGGTGCTGGAGGCGACCCTGGAGCGGGCACGCCACGCCGGCCTGGAGGTCCGCCTCCTGCCACCGGCGCGGGACCTGGACCGGGTCGAGGACCTCACCGCGGCGCTCGCCGCGGGCGAGCTGGACGACAGCCCGTACACCCGCGCGGCCGCCACCGCGATCATGGCGAAGACGACGGGCGCGCTGGTCAGCTCGGGCTCTGGTCGGGGTCGGCGCCGCGCAGCTCCCAGCCCTCCTCGACCAGGTTGAGGTAGCCGTGGGTGCGGGGGTGGCGGGCGGCGGCGTCGCGGTCGAGGCGCACCCCGAGGCCGGGGGCGGTCGGCAGGGGGAAGCAGCCGTCGGACGGGTCGACCCGCGGGGCGCCGTCGACCACCTCGGCGATCCAGGGATCGGCGAAGTCGTTGAAGTGCTCGAGGACCTTGTAGGCGCCGGTGGCGATGGCGAAGTGGACGTTGGCGGCGGTGCCGACCGGGCCGCACACGTTGTGGGGCGCCAGCAGCAGGTCGTAGGCGTCCGCCCAGGCGGCCAGCTTGCGCAGCCCGGTGAAGCCGCCGAAGTGGCTCAGGTCGGCCTGCACCACGTCGACCAGGCCATGCTCGAACAGCTCGCGGAACTCAGGCAGCACGTGGATGCGCTCGCCCGTGGCGATCGGCAGCCAGGTGGCGGCGCGGACGCGCCGCAGCCCGGCCGGGTTGTAGGGGGGCACCGGCTCCTCGATCCACTCGGGCTGGTAGGGCTCGAGCGCCCGCGCCGCCCTGACCGCGGCGGCCGGGGTGAAGCGGCCGTGCATCTCCACCATGATGGCGACGTCCGGGCCGACCTGGTCGCGGATCGCGGCGACGATCTCGGTCGCGAGGCCGAGCTGGCGCGGGTCGATCTCGGCGGCGGCGGCGCCGAACGGGTCGACCTTCAGGCCCCGGTAGCCGCGCTCGACCACCTTGCCGGCCAGGCGGGCGAACGCCTGCGGGTCACGCCTGCCCTGGTACCAGCCGTTGGCGTAGGCGGGGACGCGGTCGCGGAAGCGGCCGCCGAGCAGGCGCCACACCGGCTCGCCGAGCGCCTGGCCCATCAGGTCGTGGCAGGCGATATCGAAGGCGGCCAGGGCCGTCTGGGTGACCTCGCCGGCGCGGCCGTACTCCGCCCAGTGGAAGCGCCAGGCGAGCCGCTCGACGTCGAACGGGTCCATGCCGACCACGTGGCGCCCGGCCATCTCCTCGATGCAGGCGAGCAGCGTGTCGGTCTTGGAGACCATGCGGGCCTCGCCGACGCCCCTGAGCCCCTGGTCGGTGACCAGCTCGACGAAGGTCAGCTCGCGCCAGGGCGCGCCGACCACCACCGTCTCGACGCCGACGATCTTCACTGCTCCTCCTCGCCGTAGTCGGCCTGGGGGGCGTGGCAACGAAGGCCGGGCCCGCTACGCCGTCTCTTCCTCGCCCAGTCCTGCGCCGCTCGCCGGCTCCACTGCCAGGCTGCCGAGCGCGAGCGCGGCGCGCAGGTCCCGCGCGGTCTGCTCCAGGTGGGCGCGCATCGCGGCGGCGGCGCCCTTGGGGTCGCGGGCCTTGACCCGGTCGAGGATCCGCGCGTGCTGCTCGATCACGTCCTCGACCGTGCCGCCACGGGCGATGTGGCCCTGCAGGCTGCGCAGCCGGCTGGCGCGCAGCGGCTCCTCCAGCGCCTCGATCAGGAAGCTGAGCAGCTGGTTGCCCGCGCCGACGGCCAGGCTCGCGTGGAAGCCGACGTCGGTCTCGTGGAACGCCACCTGGTCCTGCGAGCCGGCCTCGCGCATGGCCGCGAGCGCCAGCTCCATGGCGGCGATGGTGGCTCGGCTCGCCTGCGCCGCGGCCAGGGACGCGATGTGCACCTCGAGGGCACGGCGGACCTCCAGCAGGTCCATCAGCCGGCGCGGGTCGCGCCGCACCGAGGCGGTGAAGAAGCCGCCGATCGGCCCGGCGTTGGGCTGGGCCACCACGGCGCGGCGGCCGTGGCGCGTCTCGACCAGGCCGCGGGCCTGCAGCGACCTGACCGCCTCCCGGACGGTCAGGCGGCTGACGCCGAACCTCTCCGCCAGGTCCGGCTCGGAGGGAAGCTCGGCGCCCGGTTCCAGCTCCGCGAGCACCAGGTCCTCCAGCCGCTGGACCACGAGGTCGGTGACGCTCGCGCTGGTGTCAGGCGCGACCGCCCGGCCGGCGCCCTTGGAAGGGTTCTGCACGAGGCCAAGGATGCACGACGCCGACAAGCGACGCAATAACTCATCAGATGATTGCCGCTTCGTTCGTGTGCAATGCCCTAGGCTGTCCGGGACCAGTTTGTACAGTTTGCTATGTAGCAATCGAATTCATATCTTGGCAACACATCTGATACCTGTCAGGCTCCGCGTATGACCTCCCAGCCTCTTGGAAGGAGGACCAGGTGGGACGAGTTGCGCTCGGGCGAGCACAGCCCCTCCGTCTCACGATCGCGTGCCTACTGGTCGCCGGGCTGATCCTGAGCGGCTGCGGGGGAGGCGGGTCGTCGACCGAGAAGTCCACCGGCAAGGCCGCCGACACCGGCGCCACGCTCACCATGTGGACGCGGTCGGCCACCGAGGCGGCGAGCCGGCGGCTGGTCGACAAGTACAACGCCACCCACAAGAACCAGGTGAAGCTGACCCCCATCCCGACCGACAACTACCAGCCGCGGATCGCGGCGGCGGCCGGCGCCAAGAACCTCCCCGACGTGTTCGCCGCCGACGTGATCTTCATGCCCCAGTACACCTCGAAGGGGCTGTTCCTGGACATCACCGACCGGATCGACGCGCTGCCGTTCAAGGACAAGCTGGCGCCGTCCCACATCGAGCTCGGCACCTACCAGGGCCGCGAGTACGGCGTGCCGCACACGCTCGACCTGTCGGTGCTGTTCTACAACAAGGTCCTCTACCAGAAGGCCGGCCTCGACCCGGACAAGCCGCCGACCACCCTGGCCGAGTTCGCCGACCAGGCCCGCACCATCCGCAAGAAGGTCGGCGGCAAGGTCTACGGCACCTTCTGGGGCGGCAGCTGCGGCGGCTGCTACGTGTTCACCTACTGGCCGTCCATCTGGGCGGGCGGCGGCGAGGTGATGAACAAGGATGGCTCGCAGTCGACCATCGACAGCGAGCAGTCCGTCAAGGTCTTCCAGACCTACAACCAGCTGTGGCACGAGGGCGTCGTCCCGGCCTACGCCAAGGACGAGCGCGGCCCCACCTGGACCGGCTACTTCCCCAAGGGCCTCATCGGCGTCATGCCGATGCCGTCGACCACCCTCGGCGCGATGCCCGACAACGACAAGGTCAAGGTCGGCGTGGCGCCGATCCCCGGCCCCGACGGCGGGGAGTCGACCTTCGTCGGCGGCGACGCGATCGGCATCTCGGCCACCTCCAAGCACCCCGACGAGGCCTGGGACTTCATCTCCTGGACCCTGTCCGACGAGGCCCAGGTCGAGGTCCTCGCCAAGAACAAGGACATCCTCGCCAGGCCCGACCTGGCCAGCAACAAGTACACCAAGGACGACCCCAGGGTGGTGCTGATCAACCAGCTCGTCGGCAAGGGCAGGACGCCGTACGCGCTGAACTTCGGGCAGACCTACAACGACCCGAACGGGCCGTGGATCCCCATCGCCCGGGACGCGGTGTTCGGCCCCGACGCCGCCACGGCCCTCAAGGACGGCGCGGCGAAGCTCACCAAGTCGCTGGCGCAGAGCTGACGTCAGGAGGAGGAGAAGAGCACGCGCGCCACCGTCTCCCACCCGCGACCTGCCGCCACGGCCACGGTGCGCCCACCGTGGTGGCGGTCGCGCAGCTTCAAGGGCATCGGCTACACCACGCCGACGGCGCTGGTCGTCGTGGTCCTGTTCCTGACGCCGCTGGCGCTGGTCTTCTGGATGTCGCTGAACCGCTGGCCGCTGCTCGGCTCCCCCACCTTCAACGCGCCGGCCAACTACCAGCGCATCCGCGACAACCAGCTGTTCGTCGACTCGATCGGGTTCACGCTCAAGTACACCGTGGTGATCACGGTGCTGCTGCTGGCGCTGGCAATGGGGCTCGCCCTGCTGGTGCAGGAGCGGCGCCGCGGCACCGGCTTCTTCCGCACCATCTACCTGCTGCCCGCCGGGGTCGGGTTCGCCGCGGCGGCGCTGCTGTTCTACGGCATGTACTCCACCGAGATCGGCCCGATCGACGGCATCATGCGCGCCGTCGGCCTGACGCCGCCCGTCTCCTTCACCGGCTCGCCGAACACCGCCCTGTTCTCGACGATCGCCCTGGTGCTCTGGCGCTTCGCCGGCTTCCAGATGCTGATCCTGCTCACCGGCCTGCAGTCGATCCCGCTCGAGCTGTACGAGGCCGCCCGCGTCGACGGGGCGACCCGCTGGCAGGCGTTCCGGCGGGTCACCATCCCGCTGCTGCGGCCCACCCTGGCGCTGCTGCTGGTGCTGAGCATCACCGGGTCGCTGCTCGCCTTCGACCAGTTCTTCATCCTCACCCAGGGCCAGCCGGACAACTCGACCCTGACCATGGTCATGGTCATCTACCGGGAGGCGTTCTTCCGCTTCGACCTCGGCTCGGCCGCCGCCCTCTCGGTGGTCGTGCTGGTCGTGCTCGTCGCGTTGAACGTGCTGCAGCTGAGCATCCTGCGGCGCGACCGGACCGAATCGGAGGCGTCGTCGTGAGCAGCGCCAGAGCGGCCAGGACCGCAGGGTTCAACGTGACCGCTTCGGCCCTGGCGATCCTGTTCCTGTTCCCGCTGCTGTGGAGCGGCTGGTCGTCGGTGAAGGGCCAGCCGGGCACCAGCCAGGCGAGCGGCTACGGCCTCGGCAACTACCGCTACCTGGCCAGGTACGGCGAGGGGGTGGTGACCTACCTGGTCAACTCGACCGCGGTGACCGCCATGACGGTCGCGGGCACGCTGCTGGTCGCGGCGCTCGGCGGGTACGGCTTCGCCCGCTTCTCCTTCCCGGGTAAGAACCTGCTGTTCCTGGCCACGCTCGCGATCCTGATGGTGCCGTACGCGACCATCCTGATCCCGCTGTACGTGCTGCTCGACCGGCTCGGGCTGCAGAACTCCCTGCTGGGATTGAGCCTGGTGTTCATCATGTTCCAGTTGCCGTTCGCGCTGTTCATGATGCGCAATTCGTTCGAGGCGGTGCCGCGCGAGCTGGAGGAGGCCGCGCTGGTCGACGGCTGCTCGACCTTCACGGCGCTGCGGCGGGTGCTGCTGCGCGCCGTGCGGCCCGGGCTCGTCACCGTGGCCCTGTTCGCGTTCCTGGCCTCGTGGAACGACTTCTTCGCGCCACTGATCCTGATCAGCGACGCGTCGAAGTTCACCATGCCGGTGGCGGTCTACAGCATGCAGCAGCGCAGCTTCGGCGCGATCGACTACGGCGCCCTCGAGGCCGGCGTGGTGGTGATGGCGCTGCCGTGCCTGCTGGCGTTCCTGCTGTTGCAGCGCCATTACGTGCGCGGCTTCATGACCGGGGCGCTGCGTGGCTGAGCGCGGCGACGGCTCCTGGGGCCGGCCGGTCGTCCCCGCCTCGGGCCGGCTGCGCCCGCTCGGGCTCGGCGAGGTGCGGCTGGAGCCCGGCTTCTGGGGTGACCGCCAGCGCCTCGGCGGTGAGGTGATCGTCGAGCACTGCCGCGACTGGATGACCCGCCTCGGCTGGATCGGCAACTTCCGCGCGGCGGCGGAGGGCGGCCCGTCGGCCGGGCGGGAGTTCGCCGACTCCGAGGTCTACAAGCTGCTCGAGGGGCTCGCCTGGGAGTCCGGGTCTCGCTCGCTGCAGCCGACGGCCCGCGGCGGGAGGGAGGCGCCGGAGCGGGCGTTCACGGAGCTCACCGAGGAGGTCGCCGTCGCCCAGGAGCCGGACGGCTACCTCAACACCCGCTTCGGCTGGCACGGGCGGCAGGCGCGCTACCGCGACCTGGAGTGGGGGCACGAGCTGTACTGCTTCGGACACCTGATCCAGGCGGCCGTGGCGCGGCTGCGCACCGCCGGCGAGGACCCGCTGGTCGCCGTGGCGCGGCGTGCCGCCGACCACGTCTGCGAGGAGTTCGGCGAGGACGGCCGCGCCGGGATCTGCGGCCATCCCGAGATCGAGCCGGCCCTCGCGGAGCTGTACCGCGCCACCGGGAACGAGCGCTACCTGGAGCAGGCGGGGCTGTTCGTGGAGCGGCGCGGCCACGGCCTGCTGCGTGCCGGCTCGCTCGGCGCCGCCTACAACCAGGACGACCTGCCCGTACGCCAGGCCAGGGTGCTGCGCGGCCACGCCGTGCGCGCCCTCTACCTGGCCAGCGGCGCCGTCGACGTGGCCGTCGAGACCGGCGACAGCGAGCTGCTCGAGGCGGTCGCCGAGCAGTGGCGCAACACCGTGGCGGCGCGCACCTACCTCACCGGCGGGATGGGCTCGCGCCACACCGGCGAGTCCTTCGGCGACGACTTCGAGCTGCCGCCCGACCGCGCCTACGCCGAGACCTGCGCCGGCGTCGCCGCGGTGATGCTGTGCTGGCGGCTGCTGCTGGCCACCGGGGAGGCGCGCTACGCCGACGCGATCGAGCGGACGTTCTACAACGTGGTGGCGGCCTCGCCGGCGCTGGACGGGCACGCCTTCTTCTACGCCAACCCGTTGCAGCAGCGCTCCCCCGCCGCGCCGGACGGCGGCGACGCCGAGAGCCCGCACGCGGCAGGAGGCATGCGCTCGCGCTGGTTCGCGGTCTCCTGCTGCCCGAACAACCTCTCCCGCACCCTCACCAGCCTGGCCGCCTACGTCGCCAGCGCGAACGACCAGGGCGTCCAGCTCCACCAGCTCACCGCCTGCACGGTGCGCACGACCCTGCCGGACGGCCGCCCGGTCGGGCTGCGCGTGACCACGGGCTACCCCTGGACCGGCACGGTGACCGTGCGCGTGGAGGAGTCGGGCGGCGGGCCCTGGCGCATCGCCCTGCGGGTGCCGTCGTGGGCGCAGGGCGCGGCGCTGGTCCACGACGGGCAACGCCGGCCGGTCGGCCCGGCCGGGGTGACCGTTGGAGGAGCCGAGGGGCACGCCGGGTACGCGGTGGTGGAGGCGCCCTGGCGCCCCGGCGACGAGCTCCGCCTCGAGCTGCCGCTGCGCCCCCGCTGGACCAGGCCGGACCCGAGGATCGACGCGGTGCGCGGCTGCGTGGCCGCCGAGCGGGGACCGCTGGTCTACTGCGCCGAGTCCGTCGGCCAGGACCCGTCGCTGCGGCTCGACGCGCTCGCGGTGGACACCTCGGCGCCCCCCGCCGACAAGGGCCGCGACGACCAGCTCGGCGGCGCGGTCTGGCTGCGCAGCTCCGCCAGGCCTCTGCGCCTCCCCGAGTCCGGCTGGCCGTACGCGCCCGACCAGGACGGCATCGCCAGCGAGGCCGCCCCCCTCGCCCTGATCCCCTACCACCTGTGGGCCAACCGCGGCCCCGCCGCCATGCGCGTCTGGCTCCCCGAGCTGCCCTGATCCACCACCCAAGGGATGTGGACAACGAGGTTGCGCCCGACGCAGCCGCGCCATAGCCTGGTACCTGTTTACGTGCCCCGGCTTCCCCAACGGGATGTCCGGGGCTTTTCTTGGTTCCCCAATGGCTGAGCTTTCTGTTGTCGCTGCCCTGGCCACTGACCCCGCGGCGCGCGTCATGGTGTTGATCGATGGGCAGAACCTGTACAAGCGCTGCGATGACCTCTTTGGTCATCCCCTCTGCCATCCGCACCTACTGGCCCAATACCTTGCGGGAACGCGAACACGGCACCCGGTGGCATGCCGTTTCTACACCGGCCGGCCCAACCCCAACATCCGCGGCGAAGCCGAGAAGACCAGGAACCTGGATCGCCGGCTCCACGCAATGCGGCAGGTCGGCATCACCGTGGTCTTCCGCCCCCTGCGTTACCACTGGGAGTGGGGTCATCGACAAGCGCTGCCAAAGCCGATGCGTGGACTCGCTGGCCGGCGGGTGACGCTCCATCCATGGCAACGCCCGCGGGAAAAGGGCATCGATCTGGTAATGGCTCTCGATCTCATCGAATTCGTCCTGACCGGCAAGTGTGATGTCGCCATCATCGTGAGTTTGGACAGGGATCTCTACGAGATCCCCCTTGCACTACAGAAGCTTCAGCCACTCATAGGCCGCCCTGTCAGGTTGGAAGCCGCTGTGCCCGTGCCGGATGGGCTTCGCTTCCCTAAGGTCCTGACCGGGTTTCATTACACCCACCAGATCACATCTGGAATGTTCAATCGTATCCGCGATGATACCGACTACACGGTCCCAGATGCGCTCTGGGTGCCGCAAAGGTTGCCGACGACCCTACCCCCAGCCTCCGCGCCACCCCAACGGATATCGTCTCCACCTGGAACGGATAGCTACAGCGACGTGAACGCCGACCGGAGCTGACGCAGGATCCCATCGTCGGAGCATACTTGAGGATGCCCTCGGTCAATTGACTTCAGATTCGCCTCACCCTCGCCAAATGAATTAGGATAGTATACTTCAAGGGCACCACAGACTGGGCAGTCGCGGACGACCAGATACGGGTGCAAATCCAATAGTATGTGTCCATCGACAAGAGCATAGGCACGCCCGCGGTAAAGTGGCGAACTAGAGATCTGCTCTACAAGATCCCAGTCCGAATTGTCTCCCCTGAGGATGCGAAACGTTCCGTAGAAATCTGGCTTGCCGTTATCGCCCTCTATGGGCTCGATTGACTCAGAATATCTGATTTCCCAGCGAGCTAGGAAGCTGAGGCTATCGAGCAGCTCTCGGAGAATCCCCTCGGCCTCTCCAAGACGTTGCCTAAACTGGAAGTCAGATTTCGGGTAATCGCCATGAATTCGATTCCGCTCTTCAGGTAAACTTCCAAACAGAGCGACCGCTGGGGAATTTGCATCTCCGAATGCCTGACCAAGGCCGCCGATGTCGGACTGTAGGTCGTTCGAAACAGAACTCGCGACCTCAAGAGCCATAGCAAATTGGCTACCGATGGTGGCACCATTACGCCTCACGGAGTCAGCCCAACTCTTGATCGCACGACCGGAGATGGAATGGTCACGCGCAACGGCAGCGCAAAGGGAGGCTAAGGTGGTTGAAACAGTTTCAGTCCTTCATGCACAATCTCATGATACTTCGCACGTGGAGAAGGCGATCGATCAATTGCTCGCAGAGTTCGCGCGATCGGCTACGGAAAGGCATTTTCTGCAATTCGCAGAGAGTCTTATAGACTACCCACTGACCGAACTGAGGCAACGATACCGTAGAGGGAATCGACGTTGGCCGCGGTCTCGACTGGTGACTCGGTATCATGGATTGCGCTGAGCCGTGAGCGTAGCTGACCGACTTCAGATTCAAGCCGTATCAACTCGCTCTCGTAGTCTCGGAGTATCATGTCAATTTCAATGGATTCAATCGGGCAATCGGGAACAGGGATCAGCGCCAGTTCATCGCGCGCTATCCGAGGGACTGTTCCACGGAAGGTCGACTCGATCCAGCGTTTACCTCGCTCCGATCGTAGAAAACTCAGGATGTACCACATGCTGACATCTCTCTGCTTGCGCAGAACGACCGTGTGATCGCTGGCAAGCGCCCGGCCATAACCGTCCGGCACCAACACCCAGCGTCCATATGGCCGCGAAATACTCCCAACAATATCGCCGGGGGCCACTTCCACGGAACTCTTCCGTCTACGAGTCGAGTAGGGAAGATCTGCCCACGGCCTCAGCTCGACACCGACGTCTTCAGCTCGAATCACTCGTAGGTCCGGATCTCTGTCAGTCTCCTTGGCGACCCTGTTCCTGCCAGACATCACACGGCAGAGCTCTCCGAGTTCATGCTCATCCAGGGTTGGTGCTGAATCCTGGGAACTCGAGTGCCCCTTCTTGGCTGATATACGTTTTCCGAAAGGTGGAATTCGCCACCTGCCATCCTCAGCGAGGACTTGAATGTCGATCTCGACCGCGTTCTCGGATCCACCCTGCGCAACCGCCATGACGATCTCGTCCACGTCGGCGGCGCCAAGGATGCGCCTCTTGCGATCGACCCTCGCTCCGTACATGCGCGCGTCGACGAGGCGAAAGCTGCTGCTGCTTTTGCTCGACTGTCCATCGAGCCAGTGAAGAGAAGCATCGTAGGAGCCACAGTGGTTCTCTCAAATATCCCGGATGGCAGGGCGATAACAGCCCGAAGTGCCCCCAGTTCGACTATCATGCGGCGGAGTTGGACATCGCCAGAACCAGCGGCACCGGTTGTAAGTGCTGCCGAGTTTACAACAAGCACGGCGCGTGAATTCGGTAGCTCAGATACCCTCTGGGCAACCTTGGCAACGTAGAGGAGGCTGGAATCGGTTGACCTCGGCCGAGCAGGGAGCGAAAGACCGTATTCCAACCAACGGTCGAGATGGCGCCATGAGGTTGCGGGGATCGCCGAGACCAAGTAGTCGAATGCTTGCTCATGGCTAGCGGTCCGCAGTAGCCATTCCTCCTGATGGAGATCGCTTGTTGAATAGCCGGCGAGGGCAATCGAGGCCTGTGCGATTCCAAGGGCTTCGGCTGAAGGTTCGCAACCGACAACCCAAGCTCTCCCTTGGTGATTCTCTATGAGGTGAGCGAGTTCGAGGAGCATCTCGCCGCAGCCAGCCCTAGGATCAAATACCCGAAGCTCTCTCTTATAAAGCCTGTCATGGGCTTCACCATTCTCAGTGGCACCAACCGTGAGGCGGCTTGCAAGAACAGCGATCTCAGCCGGAACGGTAAACATGCCAACGAACGGATCGGCCGTGCGCTTCAATAGCTCGCCAGCCAGCATGAGCTGGTCACTGTCGCTCAGGCTGCGAATAACTGCAGCCACGTCTCCCACAGTTCTATTTAGATGCCCTGTCTTGTATAGCTCATTGAAGACCGACTGAGCATCAAATGCGCTCAGAGCGCGCTCCACGTCGGCGTCCAGGTCGCGGAAAACGTCCGTCGGCGTCGCATGGTACGCAAGATCCCCAAGACGATCGGCGCCTAGACGTGTGCTAAGAAGTGCCGTCACCACGATTGCTGAGTGTGCCCGCCTTGGCCCCAGTTGCTCTCGGAGCTCTGCCTCTACCGTCGAGAGTCGGTCGAGCGCCGCTGCTGCGCGCGGCGACAACTCGCCAGGGCGAGCATTCTCTCCGTCGTCTGCACCTGTCATGAGTATCGGACTCCTGTAACAGGTCACCATAGCCCGTTGCCACATGGTCTGAACGGATCGCTGACACAAATGACCATCGACTCGGGAATCCCCAGACGGGCATGCGTTACCCGCATCATGAGGAAGCGTACCGGCGAGGCACAAGAAGCAGGGGCTGCCTGCCCTCGACATGGAGACCGTCACGGACAAGATCTTGCAGCTCGTTGCAGATGGCCTTCCCGATCGGCAGGGCGCGCTCCTCAGGAGTAGGACGATCCTTCGTCATTGACCGCGCTCGGCTTGGTGGAACATGCTGGCCGCCGACCGAAGCGTCGAGCGTGGGGGGTGGCTGATGGCCTGGCAGCTTCAGGGCAGGTACTTCGAGAACTGCTCCTGCGACATGGTGTGCCCGTGCACCACCTCGGGGCTGAGCATGCCGGCGGACTACGAGCGCTGCCGCGTGGTGCTGGTCTTCCACGTGGACTCGGGTGCGGTCGAGGAGGTCGACGTGAGCGGCCTGACGGTCGCCGTGCTGGCCGACACGCCGCCGCTGATGGCCGAGGGCAACTGGCGGGTGGGGGTGTTCATGGACGCCGCCGCGTCGCAGCAGCAGGCCGAGAAGCTCGGGGCGGTCTTCGCCGGCCAGCTCGGCGGCCCGATGGCGATGCTCGCCCCGCTGATCGGCGAGATGATGGGGGTCGAGAGCGCCCCGATCGAGTACACCGAGGACGGCAGGCGCCACCACGTCAGGATCGGCGAGGCGGTCGAGATCGAGGTCGAGGACTTCGTCCCGCCGCTCAACCCCGAGGGCGAGGTGGAGAAGCTCACCGGCATGTTCCACCCGGCGAACTCGACCCTGACGATCGCCCGGGCCACCGCGTCCCGGGTCGACGCCTTCGGGCTGCAGTTCGACAACACCGGCAAGAACGGCCACTCGGCCCCCTTCTCCTGGGCGGCGTGACCACCACCGCCCCGTCCCTTCGGCGCCTGACGCCGCAGGCGGCGCTCCTGCTGCTGCTCGCGGCGGTGGCCTGGCTGTTCACCGTTGGGCGCGCCCGCGAGATGGCCGGCATGAGCGGCACCATGGGCCTCGGCCTTGCCGCCTTCGTGGGCATGTGGGGGCTGATGATGGCGGCGATGATGCTGCCGTCGGTCGCTCCGGTGGCCTCCATGTACCAGCGCTCGATCCGCTCCCTGCGGCTGCTCCGCCTGGCCGGCTTCACCTCCGGGTACCTGGTCGCCTGGGCCGCGGCGGGCATCCCGGCCTTCCTGCTGACCACGTTCGTGGTCCGCCTGGTCGACGGCCACCCTGGACGGGCGACGGTGGCGGCGGTGGCGGTCTTCGCCGCCTGCGGCGTCTACCAGCTCACCCCGCTGAAGGCCCGCTGCCTCAAGCACTGCCGCTCGCCGCTGTCGCTGCTGCTGCACTACGGGTCCTACCGCGGCCCGCTGCGCGACCTGCGCGCCGGCGTCCACCACGCGGCCTACTGCCTCGGCTGCTGCTGGGCGCTGATGGCGCTGTTCGTGGTCGTCGGCGTGATGAACCTGGCCGCCATGGTGGTGCTGGCCGCGGTGGTGCTGGTCGAGAAGCTGTGGGTGCACGGCGAGGTGGTCGTCCGGGTGGCCGCCGTCGCCGCCCTTGCGCTCGCCGCCGCGGTCGTCTGGGTGCCGGCGCTGGCGCCCGGCCTCCACGCCGGCGGCGGCATGAGTGGCATGGCCGGGCCCTGAGCTGGGACTAGCCGGCTGGTAGCGCCCCGCCGGGGAGCCCGCTCAGGGTCGTCGCATCCGTGCCGTCAGCGAGGAGGCGCGCGGTCAGGGTTCGCCTGGCCTCGTCGTAGCGGCCGCCGCGCACCAGGGACTCGAGCTGGTCGAGGTCGAGGGCCTCCTGCCAGCGCCTGGCGCGCTCCTGGAGGTCGGGGAGGCGCTCGAGCGTGTCGGCCCGTACCTCGGCGAGCAGGTCGAGCACGGCCGCCCACTCGTCGCCGAAGCGGCCTTCGAGCTCCTCCCTGAGGCGCCGGGCGAGCGCCGGCGAGCGGCCGCCGGTGGAGATGGCGATCAGCAGGTCGCCGCGGCGGAGCAGGGCCGGCGCGGCGAAGTCGCAGTGCTCGACGTCGTCCATGACGTTGACCAGCACGCCCCGGTCGCGAGCCTCGCGGCTGATCGCCGCGCGGGTGTCGGGATCGCCGCTCGCCGCCACGCAGACCGTCGCGCCGTCCAGGTCGGCCGGGCGCCAGTGGCGCCGTGCCACGGTGACGCGCGGGTCCGACTCCAGCGCCGACAGCGTCGGCATGGGACCGTCCGCCACCACGGTCACCCTCGCGCCCGCGGCCAGCAGCCCCTCGACCTTGCCCTGGGCGACCGCCCCCTCACCGATCACCACCGCCTGGTGGCCGGCGAGGTCGAGGCTCACCGGGTAGCCGAACCTGGGCCGCTCGCTCATGCCGGCAACCCCGGATCCACCGGGGGGCTACCGCTCGGCCCTGCGTGGCCGCCCACCACGGTGGTTCCGGCCTCGCTCTTGAGCCCCCCGGACCCCCGGTCGCCGCGGCGCCGCACGCGGCCCAGCAGGCCGCCGGCGCACTGCTCCCAGGTGCGCTCGCCCATCACCCACAGCCACAGCTCCCTGCGGTAGCCCACCGCGATCTGGCGCAGCCGCTCGCGGCCCATGCCCGAGCGCTCCAGCTCCCCGCCCCACCGCTCCCAGAGCTGGTCGAGGATCCACTCCCCCTCACCGAGCAGCGCGATGGCGCCGGCCGGGTCCTGCTCGGCCAGGGCGCGGGTGCGGGCGCGCAGCTCGGCGGGCTCCGGCGGCACGGCCAGCCCGGGACCGGGAGGGGCCATCGCGGTGCTCACCGCCCCCGCGACACCGGGGCGCGGTCGCCGCCCTCGTAGGCGTCGAGGTGCTCGGCGTAGTCGACGAACAGCGGCGCATCCGGGTCGTAGGGCCGTTCGAGGTGCTCGAAGGCGATCTTCTTGTCGAGGGCGTCGAGCTTCTCCAGCGCCTGCGGCCGCTCCAGCTCGCGCAGCTCCAGCCGCTCGCCGGTCCGGTCGATGGCGTGCTTGCCGGCGGCGCTGCGCACCAGCACGCTGGACCAGCCGTCGGCGCTGCCGACGCTGCCGACCGAGAGGTCGGCCGCGTTGCCGAGGAAGTCGGTGCACTCGTCGCAGCCCTTCAGCGCGGCGCCGTGGAAGTCGCGGATCGGCTCCTCGATCAAGGTCTCGCGCTGCTGGTCCTGGACGATCAGCTTGCCCCTGACCACGTCGACGCGGCCGATCTTCTCCAGGGGGATGCCCCGCTTGCGCTGGATCTCGCCGACCATCAGCTTCTCGTAGTTGAAGCTCTTGGTGCACAGCAGGGCGATCGTCAGCACCACCGCGTCCGGCCTGGCCGAGCCCCAGTCCCAGGGGCGCGCCTGCATCGCCCTGAGCCCCTCGATCTCGCACGGCGTGCCGACCAGCGCGATGCGCGGGTCGGGCGGCAGGTCCAGCTTGCCCAGGTCGAGGTGGCCGAGGGCCATGGTCTGGTTGTAGAAGCTGCCGGCGCACTCGACCACCTCGGCCGGCGTGCGGGCCAGGTACGCCTCGCCCTTCCAGCGCTCGTCGGCGCTCTCGCGCGCCAGCAGCACGCCGTCGAGCTCGCCGGCCTCGAGCAGCGCGACCAGGACGGCGCTGACCACGCCGCCGTCCTGCGCAGCGGCCACGTCCGGGCGGGCGCGCGCGCTGTAGCGCTCGCGTACCGGCTGCCCGTTACCGTTCGAGCCGGTGAGCTTCCAGGTGGCCTCGTGGCGCAGGCCGCCGCGCGGGCAGTAGTCCCAGCACAGCGAGCAGCCGGTGCACATCTTGACCAGGGCGGGCAGGTCGTCGTCGCCGATGCCGATCGAGTCGCTCGGGCACACCGCCACGCAGGTGCCGCACTGGATGCAGCGGTCGGCGGCGATGACGGCCTCGTCGAGCTCCCAGAACCAGACCTTGCCAGGCGCCTCGTCGATGTCGTTCATCTGGTCGCGGACCTTGAACCCGGACATCACTGACCCTTTCCAGCAAGGATGGCGCGCAGCTCGGTGTTGGGGACCCGCCGGCACCACTGGTGGAACAGCTCGCCGTCGCGGCGCTCCGCGCGCCACCGCTCGACCAGCGCGAGCAGCCCGGCCGGTGCCTCCTCGGCGGGCTTGGCGCCCTCGACCCAGTCGATGAAGGCGGCCTCGCCGCCGAGGCTGCCGCCGAGGCCGACGTCCACCGCCTCCACCACGGCGTCGTCGGTGTGGGCGACCTCGCCGCGCAGGCCGATGTCGGCGATCTGCGGCTGGGCGCACGAGGCCGAGCAGCCGGAGAGGTGCATGCGGATGATCTCGTCGCCGTGACGGCCGTCCCCGTCGCCGTTGCCGCTCGCTGCGACGTTGCGGTCCAGCCAGCGCGCCCACTGGGTCGCCCTGACCTTGGTCTCGACGATGGCGAAGCGGCAGAACTCGCTGCCGGTGCAGGCGACCACCCCACGCTCGAAGGGGCCCGGGCTGGGCGAGTGCTCCGCCAGCAGCGGCTCGGCCAGCAGGTCGTCCAGCCGCTCGGTCGGCACGCCGACCAGGACCAGGTTCTGGTCGGTGGCGAGGCGCAGCTCGCCGGAGCCGTAGGTGCGCGCGAGCCGGGCGGCCTCCACCAGGTTGTCGCCCTGCATGCGGCCGACGGTGACGCTCAGCCCGACGTAGTTGCGCCCTTCCTGCTTCTGCGCGTGCACCCCGACGTGGTCGCCGCGGTAGCGCCTGGTGAGCGACTCCCCCGCCGGGGCCAGCGGGAACTGGGTACGCTCCTGCAGCTCCGCGCGGAAGCGCTCGGGGCCGAGCTCCTGGACCAGGTAGCGCAGCCGGCAGGTCCAGCGGTTCTCGCGGTCGCCGAGCTCGCCGAAGAGCTGGGCGATCGCGCGGGTGAGCTCGACCGCCTGCTCGGGGCGGACGAACACGTCGACGTCGGAGCCCATCCGGGGACCGTCGGAGAGCCCGCCGCCGACCAGCACGTTGAAGCCGACGGTGCCGTCGTCCAGGCGCGCCGGCCACAGCCCGACGTCGTTGATCTCTGCCTGGGCGCAATCCTCCAGGCAGCCGGTCACGCTCATCTTGAACTTGCGCGGCAGGTTGGCGTACTCGCGGTTGCCGGTGAAGAAGCTCGAGACGGCCCGCGCCACCGGGTAGGCCTCGACCACCTCGCCGGCGTCGAGCCCGGAGACCGGGCAGCACAGCACGTTGCGCGCCGAGTCGCCGCAGGCCTGGACGGTGGTGACCCCGACCTCCTCGAGGCGGCGCCAGATCTCCGGGACGGCGCCGATCTTGATCCAATGGAGCTGGATGTCCTGCCTGGTGGTGAGGTCGAGGAACCCCTGGCCGAAGAGCGGGTTGGGGGTCGGGCCGATGGCGTGCTCGGCGGCCAGCTCACCGATGGTTCGTGCCTGGTCGGCGTCGAGGCGCCCCCCGGGGACCTTGATCCGCAGCATGAAGGCGTCCCCGCCCTGGCGCTGCGGGTACAGCCCCACCCACTTGAGCCGCTCCTGCTCCCCGGGCACGGCGGCGATGGCCTCGGGGCCCTCGCCGGCGTACCGGTCGATGATCGCCTGGCGCACGTCGAGAGGGTGGCGTTCGAGCTTCCACCGCTCGACCTGGTTCAGGTTCTGCTGCTCACGCAGGAAGCGCATGGACGTGCAGTTCTCCTTTCCCCTCAGGTCGCCAGCCGCAGGCCGCTCTGCTCCGCCCTCCGGTCACGCGCGGCGAGGTCGGCGCCGAGCGTGGCCAGCGCGCCGTCGAAGCGCTCGGACGGGGTGGCGTGGTGCAGGCCGCACTCACGGTCGGCGCCCGCCTCCCACCACCAGCGCCCCGCCCGCTCGTCCTCGCCGGGCCGCAGCGGCCGGGTGCACGGCGCGCAGCCGATGCTGGTGTAGCCCTCCGCGTACAGGGGGTGCACCGGCAGGTGGTGCGCGTCGACGTAGGCCCACACCTGCTCACGGGTCCAGTCCGCCAGCGGGTTCACCTTCACCGCCTGGTGGGCAGGGTCGTGCTCGACCTTGGCGGTGGCGGCCCGCGACGGCCCCTGGTCGCGCCGCAGCCCGGAGACCCAGGCGTCGGCGTCGCGCAGCGCCCGGTTCAGCGGCTCGACCTTGCGCACGTGGCAGCAGAGCTGCCGCAGGGAGACGTCACGCTTGAACAGGTTCGGGCCGTGGCGCAGGACCATCGCCTCGACCGCCGCCGCGTGCGGCGCGACCACCTCGACCTCGAGGCCGAGGCGGACCCGCACCTGGTCGATGAAGTCGTGGGTCTCCTGCGGCAGGCGGCCGGTGTCGATGGTGACAACCCGGACGTCCGGGTCGAGCCGGCGGGCGAGGTCGAGGATGACCATGCCCTCGGCCTGGAAGGCGGTGACCACGGCCAGGCGGGAGCCGAAGGTGTCGAGCGCCCAGGCGAGCACCTCCTCGGCCGGGAGCGGCTCGAACCGCGCGGCCGCCGCCTCGACGTCCGGCAGGGCGCAGGTGGTCATCGCGGACCCCCTGCTCTCCGGGGGGCTACCGCTTCGCTACATGAGCCCCCCGGACCCCCTGCTGTTCTCCGGGGTCCTGCGAGGGTGGTTGGTGGGACGCCGCTGGGGCGGATGGTGGAGCCTGCGCGCACGCCGGCTGCCTCCTTGGGTCGAGCTACCGAGGACGCCGGAGCCCGGCGGTCAAGGAGGACGCGAGCAAGCTGGGAGTCGCTATCGCCCGCGAGACGACCGCCGGGCGCCCGGACACGCGCAGGTGACGACGCGCTGGTAGTCGAGCGCGCGGTTGCGGGTCAGCCAGACGACGGTCATGCACCCAAGGTGCCGTAACCCACCCGTCCCGTCAACCAACCGGGTCCACCTGGTGCCATCCCGCGGGGACCGGGTGGGCACGAACCGGACAGCAAAGCGGTGAGGGGGGCTGCTGGGTGGGTGGGGCAGCCCCCCTCACACGGTGTGGGCGACGGTCAGACCACTTCGCCCAGGCGTCGGTGCCGTCTGAACCAGGTCCCGACCACCGTCACCAGCGCGCCGAGCACGATCGAGGCGAGCACCAGGCGGGCGACGCGGCTGGCCGCGTCCGCGGTGGTGTCGGCGGAGCCTGACGGGCTGGCGGCCGGTGAGGCGGGACGGGAGCAGTCGACCTGCGGGCCGTGGCCGGAGCTGCACGTCAGCTCCGCCTGGTGGCCGGTCGCCTGCGCCGAGGCGCTGAGCTGTGGACCGTCGACCAGCGGTGACGCGGTGGCCGTTGCGGCCGCGCCGAGCACGCTCAGCGTGGCCAGCGCGGTGGCGGTGACGAGGAGTCGTGCGAGTGCCTTCATGGATGACCTCCCGGCGTTGTCGCCGCGCTGCTCGCGGCGTTCGCTGGGCTGACGGTCGCACCTCGGACCAGGCGCCCGGATCTGGCGGTCGCCCGATCTTGGCCGCCAGGACGGCCCTATCCTGACGACCGCCCACCCTACGGACGCGGCCCGGCGCGCGGCCGGCGACCGGTCCCGACCCGCCTTTCACCCGGCTGGCGCCGTTCGCGGTACCGACGCCCGCGAGCGTTCCGAGCACGTGTGACCTGCGGGACTGGCCGCGGCCGGTCGGGGTTCTAGGGTGGCGCGCTCCCACCGGATAGGGCGGCTGCCCGATGTGCCAGCTCCGCGCGGCGGGCTGGTGGAGCAGGGGCGCCGATCAGCCAGCGCGGACCGCGGCGGCGAGGATGCGGACGCCGCGCCGCAGCCGCTCGGGGCCGAGGTGGGCGTAGGCGAGCACGAAGCCGGCGGGGCCTGGCGCCCTGCGGTAGTCGGCGATGCCGGAGATCAGGAGGCCGCGCCGCGCGGCCTCGGCGACCACAGCCACCTCGTCGATAGAGGGGGTCTCGACGCACAGGTGCATGCCGGCGGCCGCGCCGCCGACGGTCGCCTCCGGGAGGTGGTCGGCCAGCAGCTCGAGCAGCCGGTCGCGGCGCCGCCGGTAGCGGGCGCGGTTGCGGCGGATGTGGCGCTCGTAGCCGCCGGAGGCGAGCAGCTCGGCGAACGCGGCCTGCTCGATCACCGGCGTCATCAGGTCGATGTCGCGCTTGTGGCGGGCCGCGGAGGCGGCCAGGCTGGGCGGGACGGCGAGCCAGCCGAGGCGCAGGCCGGGCGCCAGGGTCTTGGAGGTGCTGCCGCCGAGCAGCACGCGACCGGGGGCGAGACCCTGCAGGGTGGCGACCGGCTGGTGGTCGTAGCGGTACTCGGCGTCGTAGTCGTCCTCGACGACGTAGCCGTCGACCAGCTCCGCCCAGGCGAGCAGGCGCCGCCGCCTGGCGGCGCCGAGGACCACGCCGGTGGGGAACTGGTGGGCGGGGGTGATGAGCAGGGCGCGCAGCGGCCGCGCCGCCGGGCGCGCGTCGGAGCCGGCCGGCGGGAACAGGCGCTCGGCGACGACCCCGTCGCGGTCGACCGGGACCCCGACGGTGCCGATGCCGTTCGCGTCGAGCTGCGCCGCGGTGTTGAAGCTGCCGGGGTCCTCGACGCCGACGGCGTCGATGCCGAGCTGGCGGAACAGCCTGGCGGCGACCGCCAGGCCCTGGGCGAGCCCGTTGACCACCACCAGGTGGTCCGGGTCCACGATCGCGCCCCGCACCCGCCCGAGGTAGTCGGCGAGGGCCTCGCGGAGCCGCGGCAGGCCCCTGCTGTCGCCGTAGCCGAGCGCGGCGTCGGGCAGCGTGGCCAGCGAGCGCCTGACGGCGCGCTCCCACTCGGCCCTGGGGAAGCTGGCCAGGTCGGCCGTGCCCGGGCGAAGGTCGACGGTGGCGGCAGCGACCGCGGGCGGGGCCGGCCGCCTGGCCGGGGCAATGGGCACCTGAGGCTGCACGGCGGCGACGCGGGCGGCGGCACCGCGCCTGGTGACCAGGTAGCCCTCGGCGCCGAGCTGCTCGTAGGCGAGCACCACCACGCTGCGCGAGACGCCGAGGTCGGCGGCGAGGGCGCGGGTCGATGGCAGCGCCGCGTCGGCGCGCAGGCTCCCCGAGCGGATCGCGTCGCGGAGCCGGCGCTGCAGCTCCAGGCCCAGTTGGCCGCGCGGGGCGCCGGCGAGGTCGAGCAGCAGCTCACGCGAACTGGTCTGCTCAATAGGCTGGGCAGTGGTCCTTTGCACCAGTCCACTGTGGGGCTACGGTCGCGGCCATGCAAGCAACGGACCGGACGGCGCTGGCGTCGGCGGCGCTCGGCATCACCGCGGTCGGCGCGGGGATCGCCGTGTCGTCGCGGCTCACCGGCTACCCGGTGCTGACCGCCCAGGCGGTCCGCTACGGGCTGGCCGCGGTCATCCTCGGCCTGGTCGCGCGCCGGCGGGGCCGGCGCGAGCCGCGCGGCACCGCGGCGGACTGGGCGCGCATCGTCACGGTCGCCGCCACCGGCATGGCGCTGTTCAACGTCGCGGTGGTCCGCGCCGTCAGCAGCGGCGAGCCCGCGGTCGTCGCCACCGTCATCGGCTGCGCCCCGGTCGTGTTCGCGCTGGTGGTCCCCGCGCTGGAGCATCGGCGTCCCAGCGCGCGGGTGGTGGGCGGCGCCTGCTTCGTCGCCGCCGGCGCCGCCGTGGTCGAGGGCTTCGGCAGGGCGGACGCGGCCGCGCTCGCCTGGTCGGCGGTCGCCCTCGCGTGCGAGGTGGGCTTCACCGTGGTCGCCGTGCCGGTGCTGCGCACCATCAGCCCGCTGGGGCTGTCGCTGCGCGCCTGCGTGGTTGCGGCGGTGCTGCTGGCGCTGGCGTCGCCGGTCCTCGAAGGGCCCGGCGCGCTGCGGGCCCCTTCCGTCGACGAGCTGCTGGCCCTGGGCTACCTCGCCGTGGTCTCGACGGTGGTGGCGTTCCTGCTGTGGTACTCCGCGGTGCGACGCCTCGGCCCCGAGACCGCCGGCCTGCTCTGCGGGCTGATGCCGGTCGCGGCGGCGGTGGTCGGCGCGGCGCTCACCCCCGCCGCGTTCCGCTGGCAGATCCTGGCCGGGACCTGCCTGGTCGCCGGCGGGCTCGCCCTCGCCGTGGCACGGTCGCGCCTGCTCACCGCCGAGCCCGCCGGCGTGCCGGGGTAGCCGAGGCGCGACAGCGGCCTACCTGTCCGTGGTGAGCACCGCCTCGACGTGGACGAACTTGGGATGCTCGCGGCCGTGGGACAGCCGGCGCGCCCAGGTGCTCTGCAAGCGGTCGATCTCCGCTCGGGCGAGCCAGCCGACCCGGCGCACCTCGATCCCTCGCTCGCCGAGGCGCGGCGCCAGCTCCTCGGCGACGTACTCCACGGTGAGCCGGGGCAGGTCACGTGCCTCCACGGGCACCGGCTCCTCCCACACCTCGGCGTTCAGCACCAGGTCGAGGACCGCGCCCGGCCTCGTCAGGTAGACGAGCCCGTCGAGCACCTCCGGGTCGGCCAGCAGCAGGCCACGGGCGAGCCTGCCCCACGGCAGCACCACGTGCAGCTCGTCGGCCCGCCCCGCCAGCTCCGGCGGCGGCCGCTCGACCACGCCCCAGACGAACAGGACGTTGGGCAGCCCACCCCGGCCCGGCTTGCGCAGCGCCCGGTGCGACAGCTCGCGCAGGTTCTCCTTCACCGGGTCGAGCGCGACCACGAACGCCTCCGGGTGGTCCCTCGCGTAGGCGTAGGCGAAGCGGCCGTCACCCGCGCCCACGTCGACCACCAGGCGCTCGCAGCCACGGGCGAGGTCGGCGAGCGCGGCCTGGTCCAGCTCGGCGACGTCCTTCCCCCTGACGACCAGCATGCTCCCCGCTCACTCCTGGATGGCCGGGCGATGATAACCGCCTCCCGCTGCCTGACGACCCGAGTCGTCAGGCCCTCGGCGGCTCGGGACCGATGCCGGGGCGGCGGTGGCGGGTGTGCACCTCGTAGCGGTCGCCGCGGTACAGGGAGCGGCTGTACTCGACCACCTCGCCGGCGGGGTCGCGGGTGACCCGCTGGAACAGGATGGCGGGCTGGTCGGGCGGGACCTCCAGCAGCCTCGCCTCGGCGTCGCTGAGCCGGATGGCGCTGACCCACTGGTCGGCCACTGCCACCTGCACGCCGAAGCGCTCGGTGAGGCTCTCGTAGAGCGAGGCGTCGGTGAGGTCCACCGCCTCCAGGCCGGGGAAGCGGCCGGCGGGGAGGTAGGCACGCTCCAGTGCCATGGGCTCGCCGTCGGCGGTGCGGACCCGCTCGACGGTGACCACCGGGCCGCCAGGCTCGATCTCGAGCTGGCGGGCGATCACCCCGCTGGCCGAGACGACCTCGCGGCGCAGCATCACCGAACCGGGCGTCATGCCCCTGGCGTGCATGTCCTCCGAGAAGGAGCTGAGCATCTCCGGCTGGCTGAACTTGGGCTCGGCGACGAAGGTGCCGCTGCCGTGGACACGGTAGACCAGCCCCTTGATGGCCAGCCCCTCGATCGCCTGGCTGGCGGTGGCGCGGGCGACGCCGTAGCGCCTGGCGAGCAGCCGCTCGGAGGGCAGCGCGCTGCCGGGAGGCAGCGTCGCGATGACCCCCTCGAGGATCTCCTCGAGCTGCTCGCCCTTTGGACGCTTGGCGGACAGGCGCGCGGGCAGCGCCCCGATCAGCTCTCCCTGGCGCGTGGTCGTCATGGCGCAGAGTGTAGCCGGCGGTAAGTGGACTAGTCCAATCTTCTTCTCTAAGCGACTTCGCGACGTCACTCACTTGGCTAGCTGACCAGCTCACCTGGAGTGGCTGCTCGTCTTCGCCTATTGACAGCCAAACTGGCCTATGCCAATCTCCGAGCCAGGTGCGGTCGTCACGGCTGCGATCCGGCTTCCAAGTGCAGCCGTCCGAGGCCTGAGGAGGATCCGTGAAAGCTCGATACCTGATCGCGACCGCGCTGGTCGCGATGCTGGCCGCCGCGGGCTGCAGCAGCAGCAAGAGCGGCGGCGGCTCCCAGACCGCGAGCGGTGGGAGCAAGACCCTGACCGTCTGGCTGATGGACGGCTCGGCGCCCGACAAGCTGGTCGCGGACCTCGACACAGAGTTCCAGGCGGCCCACGCCGGCGTCACGGTGAAGTACGCCAAGCAGCAGTGGAACGGCATCCAGGAGAAGCTGACCACCGCACTCGCCTCCAACAACCCGCCCGACGTGATCGAGCTGGGCAACACCCAGACCGCCAAGTTCGCCTCGTCGGGGGCGCTCGCCGACCTCAGCGGCAAGGTCTCCGACCTCGGCGGCCAGAACTGGCTCAAGGCCCTCACCGAGTCGGGCGCCTGGCAGGGCAAGCAGTTCGGCGTGCCCTTCTACGCCGCCAACCGGGTGGTCATCTACCGCACCGACCTGTTCAAGAAGGCCGGCATCGCGCCGCCGGCATCGCTCGACCAGTGGGTCGCCGACGGGCGCAAGCTGGCCGATGCCAACAAGTCCAACGGTCGCTTCATGCCGCTGTACCTGCCAGGGCAGAACTGGTACGTGCTGGCGAGCCTGATCTGGGACAACGGCGGCGACCTCGCCACCAAGGACGGCGACACCTGGAAGGGCGCGCTCGACACCTCCCAGGCCCAGGCCGGCATCTCCGCCTACCAGAAGCTGTTCGACTCGCTCTCCAAGGCGCCGGCCGACACCGACGAGGCCACCCCGCAGCAGTTCGAGGTCATGGCAAAGGGCAACATCGGCATGATGATCGGGCTGCCATGGGAGCTGAACAGCGCCGTCGGCGCCGCACCGAAGCTGAAGTCCAAGCTGAGCGCCTTCGCGATGCCGAGCCACACCTCTGGCCAGACCGCCCCGGTGTTCCTCGGCGGCTCCAACCTGGCGATCGCCGCCGGCTCCAAGCAGCAGGACCTGGCCTACGACTGGCTGAAGCTGCTGGCCGGCGAGAAGTACCAGACCCGCCTGGCCAAGGAGAACGGCGTGCTGCCGAACTCCTCCACCCTGGCGGGTGCGACGCTGGGTGGCGACCCGGTGCTCGCGGCCATGGCCAAGGCCTCCCAGAACGGCCGCATCACGCCCAACGACCCGACCTGGGCGGCGGTCGAGGCGGCCCCGAACCCGGTCAAGGACATGCTCACCAAGGTCCTCAGCGGCAAGGCGAGCGCGGCCGACGCCGCCAAGGAGGCAAGCGGCCTGATCACCCAGAAGATGGCGGGAAGCTGAGCGGACGGCAGGCCGACGGGTGGACGGGCGGACCGTGCGACGCGGCGGCGACGCGCCGGTGAGCGGCGCCGAGGCGGGGCGGGCGCCGGCAGGGGTCGACGACCCGGCCACGGCGCCGGCCCCCCACCGCGGCGAGCCGGCGCCCTTGCGCCGGCCGCCGCGGGCGTCCGCCACCCGCCGCCTGCCCTACCTGCTGGTCCTGCCCAGCCTGGCCGCCTTCGCCGCGCTGCTCGGCTACCCCCTCTACCAGGTCGTCCGCATCTCCCTGCTGAAGCTCGACCTCGGCGAGCTGATCCGGCGCGAGACCGTCTTCGTCGGCCTGGCCAACTACCGCTCGATCCTGGCCGACCGCTTCTTCTGGTCGGTGGTGCTGCGCACGGTGCTGTTCACCACCGTCAGCGTCACCCTGACGATGGTGCTGGCCACGCTGGTGGCCCTGCTGCTCGAGCGGCTCGGCGGCGGCCTGCGGCTGGCCCTGCAGGTGAGCCTGGTGCTCACCTGGGCGATGCCGGCGCTGACCGCGACGGTCGTCTGGCAGTGGCTCTTCGACACCCAGTTCGGCGTGGTCAACTGGCTGCTCACCACGCTGCGGGTCGGCGAGTTCGGCGGTCACTCCTGGTTCGCGAGCGGGCTGTCCACCTTCGCCGTGATCACTATCATCGTCGTCTGGCAGGCGATCCCGTTCGTGGCGATCACGCTCTACGCCGGCCTCACGGCCATCCCGAGGGAGCTGCGCGAGGCCATGCGGGTCGACGGCGCCAGCCCGTGGCGCGCCTTCTGGTCGCTGGTCGTGCCGGCGCTGCGGCCGCTGTTCATGGTGACCTGCTTCCTCTCGATCATCTGGGACTTCAAGGTGTTCACCCAGGTCTGGCTGGTGCGCCAGGGCGGGCCCAACCGGCAGACCGTCACCCTGGCCGTGTACGCCTACCAGGAGGGCATCGCCACCAGCCACTTCGGCCGGGCGGCGGCGATCTCCCTGGTGATGGTGGCCCTGCTGCTGGTCGCGCTGGTCTACTACATCCGCCTGATGCTGCGGACCCAGGAGGACCTGTGAAGCCGGCGACCCGCAGACGACTGGCCCGCGGGCTGACCAACCTGGCCGGCGTGGTCACCCTGCTCGCCTTCGCCTTCCCCGTCTACTGGATGTTCGCGACCGCGTTCAAGCCGAGCCGCGACATCCTCAGCTACACCCCGCGGCTGCTGCCCTGGCCCCCGACCCTCGAGCACTTCCAGCACGCCGTCAGCCGCCCGTACTTCGGCGCCTACCTGCGCAACAGCCTGGTCGTGACCGGCAGCGCCGTGCTGCTCTCGCTGCTGATCGCGACCCTGGCGGCGCTGGCGGTGGGCCGCTTCGAGTTCCGCGGCCGCAAGGCCTACCTGCTGCTGGTGCTGATCGTGCAGATGGCGCCGTTCGAGGCCCTGCTGATCCCGTTCTTCCTGATGCTGCGCCAGCTCGACCTGCTCAACCGGCTGCCGGCGCTGGTGCTGATCTACTTCATCTTCACCATGCCGTTCACCATCTGGACGCTGCGGGGCTTCGTGGTCGGGGTGCCACGCGAGCTGGAGGAGGCGGCCATGGTGGACGGCTGCACCCGGATGCAGGCCTTCCGCCGGGTGGTCTTCCCGCTGCTCGCGCCCGGGCTGGTGGCGACCTCCATCTTCGCCTTCGTGACCGCCTGGAACGAGTTCCTGTACGCGTTCGTGTTCATGCGCGACCCCGACAAGTTCACCCTGCCCGTCTGGATCGCCAGCTTCCGCACCGCCTTCGGCGACGACTGGGGCGCGACGATGGCCGCGTCCGCCCTGTTCACCCTGCCGGTGCTCGCCTTCTTCCTGGCCATCCACCGCCGGCTCGCCTCCGGCCTGACCGCCGGGGCGGTCAAGGGCTGATGGCCGACTCCCTGCACCGCCTTGCCCTCGCCTGCCTGCTGCCCGGCTTCGAGGGCACCACGGCGCCCGACTGGCTGCGCCGGCGGGTTGCCGAGGGGCTCGGCGGCGTGGTGCTGTTCGCGCGCAACGTGGCCAGCCCCGGACAGCTCGCCCGGCTCGGCGCCGGCCTGCGCGCCGAACGGCCGACCGTGCTGGCCGCGATCGACGAGGAGGGCGGCGACGTCACCCGGCTGGAGGCCGCCCGCGGCAGCTCCTACCCGGGCAACCTCGCCCTCGGCGTCGCCGGCGACCCGGCGCTGACCCGCGCGGTGGGCCTGGCCATCGGCGCCGACCTGCGCGGCGCCAGCGTCAACCTCGACCTGGCACCGGTGGCCGACCTGAACAGCGACCCGCGCAACCCGGTGGTCGGCGTGCGCTCGTTCGGCGGCGACGCCGCGCCGGTCGCGGCCCACACCACCGCGATGGTCGAGGGCCTGCAGGCGCAGGGCGTCGCCGCCTGCGTCAAGCACTTCCCCGGGCACGGCGACACCGCGGTCGACTCCCACCGGGCCGTCGCCACCGTCGCCAGCGACGAGGCCGGCCTCGCCGCCGCCCTGCTGCCGTTCCGGGCCGCGATCGCCGCCGGCGTGCGCTGCGTGATGACCGCGCACGTGCGCGTGCCCGTCCTCGACGAGGTGCCTGCCACCTTGAGCCGGCGCATCCTGACCGGCCTGCTGCGCGAGGAGCTCGGCTTCGACGGCGTGGTGATCACCGACGGGCTGGAGATGCGGGCGATCAGCGACACCGTCGGCCTCGCCGACGGGGCCGTGCGCGCCGTCGCGGCCGGCGCCGACGCGCTCTGCGTCGGCGGCGGCCGCGCCGACGAGGGCACCGTCGAGCTGCTGGCGGACGCCCTTGCCGGCGCGGTGATTGGTGGCAGCCTGCCCGCGGAGCGGCTGGCCGACGCAGCGGCCCGCGTCGCCCGGCTCGGCGCATGGACGGCCGCAGCCGCGGCGCCGACCCCGGCCGACCGGGCCAGCGGCCTCGGCGCGGCGCGCCGCGCCATCCGCACGCGAGGTCATGCCCGGATCGGCCAAGGCGCCCTGGTGGTCGAGCTCCGCCCCAACCCGTCCATCCCCGCCGGCGAAGTCCCATGGGGATTGGGGAGCGCCTTGGCCGCGCACGATCCCACCGTGACGGTGATCCCCTGCCACGACCCCGAAGCGCCCATCGGCGGCTCCGGCCCGCCCGGCGCGGGAGGGGTCGCGGCGGGCGCGCCCAACCAGGCGGCCACCGCCCCGCCCGGCCTGCCCGGCACCGAGCGCCCCGCGGCGGAGCTGGCGCGGCGCGCGGACGGGCGGCCGCTGCTGCTGGTCGTCCGCGACCTGCACCGGCACCCCTGGCAGCGCGAGCTGGCGACCCGCCTGCTGGCGCTGCGGCCCGACGCCGTCGTGGTCGAGATGGGCGTGCCGGTGCTGCCGCCCGACGGGGCGGCCGGGCAGCTCTGCACCCACGGCGCAGGCAGGGTGAACGCCGAGGCCGCGGCGGAGGTGCTGCTGGGCGGACCCGGGCGCGGCCAGGCCGGGCCGGGTCCCGCCACGGCGGCAGGCGGGCGGGCAGCCGCGGGCCGTAGGCTGCCACCGGACGGTGGAAGGGGGACGGCCCGGTGAGCCGCGAAGCGCTGCGCCTGCTCGGGGTGGACATCGGCGGGACCAAGATCGCGGTCGCGGTGGTCGAGGCGGCCGACGGGACCGTGGTCGCCCGGCGGGTGGCGCCGACCCCGGCGGAGCAGGGGCCCGTCGCCGTGGTCGAGGCGGCCGCCGACTTGGCCGCCAGGGTGCTCGCCGCCTACCCGGCGAGCGCTGGCGGCGTCGGCGCGCCCGGGGTGGTCGACGCCGGGCGCGGCGTGGTGGTCACTTCCACCGGCTACCTCCCCGGCTGGGAGGGGACCCCGGTCGCGGCCGAGCTGGAGCGCCGCCTCGGCCTGCCGTTCGCCGCCGACAACGACGTCAACGCCGCCGCGCTGGGCGAGGCACGCCACGGCGCCGGCCGCGGGCTCGGGTCGTTCCTGCTGGTGGTCGTCGGCACCGGCCTCGGCGGGGCGATCGTCAGCGACGGCCGGGTGCTGCGCGGCGCCACCGGCACCGCCGGCGAGCTGGGCCACGTACCCGTCGCAGGGGCCGAGCAGGTGCGCTGCTCCTGCGGCCGCTCCGGCCACCTGGAGGCGATCGTGGCCGCGCCCGGCATCACCGCCGCCTACCAGCGCGCCAGCGGCGAGCCAGGGGTCGACGTGCGGGCGATGGCCAGGCGCGCCGCGGCCGGAGAGGAGGCCGCGGCGGCAACCCTGCACGCGGCGGGCACGGCCTTCGGCCGCACGCTCGGCGGCCTGGTCAACACACTGGACCCCGAGGCGGTCATCCTCGGTGGCGGCGTCATGCAGGTCGGTGAGCCGCTGTGGGCGCCGCTCGAGGCCGCCATGCGGGGCGAGGTGCTGCCGTCCGTCGCCGCGGTGCCGCTGCGGCCGGCCGAGCTCGGCGTCGACGCCGGCGTGATCGGCGCGGCGGCGCTCGCCCGCGAGCTGGCCGAGTCGTCCTACGCCCCCGTCGGGGCGCAACCGTGACGCCGCCGGGCGCCGGGGCGCAACCGTGACGCCGCCGGGCGCCGGGGCGGCAACCGACGGGCCGCTGCGGGTCGTCTCCGCGCCCCGGGTGGTCACCGGCGAGCGGGTGCTCAGTCCGGGGGCGGTGGCGCTCGACGGCGGGCGCGTCGCGGCGGTGCTGCCCCAGCGCCCCGCCCCCGGGCCTGGACACCTCAGGCTCGACCACGGCGTGCTCGTCCCCGGCCTGGTCGACCTGCAGGTCAACGGCTTCGCCGGGGTGGACCTGGCCGGCGCCGACGCCGCCGGCTGGGCACGGGTCACCGCGGCGCTCACCACCACCGGGGTGACCTCGTTCCTGCCCACCTTCATCACCGCGCCGCTCGACCAGCTGGCCGGCTCGCTGGCCGGGGCGCGCGCGGCCCGTGGGCGCGAGGGCCGCGGCGCCCGCGTCCTCGGCGTCCACGCCGAGGGGCCGTTCCTCTCGCCGGCCAGGCCGGGCGCCCACGACCCCGCCGCCATGCTCGACCCCTCCCCCGCCGCGGTCGGGCGGCTGCTCGAGGCCGGCGAGGGCGTGCTCGCCGTGACCACCCTGGCCCCGGAGCGCCCCGGCGGAATCGCCGCGGTCGCCCGGCTGGTCGACGCGGGCGTGGTGGTCTCCGTCGGGCACTCCGACGCGCGCGCCGCGGTGGTGGCCGCGGCCGCCGACGCCGGCGCGCGCATGGTCACCCACCTGTTCAACGCCCAGCGGGGGCTGGACCATCGCGAGCCAGGCGTCGCCGGGCAGGGCCTGGCCGACCGGCGCCTCACCCTTGGGCTGATCGCCGACTTCCACCACGTCCACGAGGCCGTCTGCCGCCTGGTGATGGCCGCGGCACCAGGTCGGGTCGCCCTGGTCAGCGACGCCATCGCCGCGGCAGGCATGCCGCCGGGTCGCTACCGGCTCGGCGGCGCCCCGGTGGAGCTGGCCGAGCAGGGCCCGCCGCGGCGCGACGACGGCACCATCGCCGGGTCGGCGCTGCGGCTGGACCGTGCCGTCGCGAATATCGCCGGGCTCGGCGGTGGCCTGGCCGAGGCGGTCGCGGCGGCCAGTAGCGTCCCGGCCGACCTGCTCGGCCGGGCCGACATCGGCCGCATCGCCCCCGGCGCCCTCGCCGACCTGGCCTGGCTCGACGAGGACCTCGGCGCCCTCGCGACCTGGGTCGGCGGCGTCCTCGTCTGGCCCTCCCCCGCCGAGCTGGCCGGGCTTGCCGGCCAGGCAGGGCTCTCCGGGGGGCTACCGCCGTGACCACCACCATGGCGGCCGAGATCGCTGAGCAGCCCGACGCGGTCGGCCGCACGGTCGACGCCCTGTGGCCGCTGCGCGCCGCCATCGCGGAGCTGGGCGCCGGCGCGCGGCACGTGCTCTTCCTGGCGCGGGGCTCCTCGGACAACGCCGCCACCTACGGCCGCTACCTCTGCGAGGTCCACGCCGGGCGAGCGGCGAGCCTGGGAGCGCCGTCGCTCGCCACCCACTACCGGGCGAGCACCGACCTCGGCGGCGTGCTCGCCGTCGGCCTGTCGCAGTCCGGCGAGACCGAGGAGATCGTCGCGGCCCTGCGCTGGGCCGCAGGACGCGGCGCCCGCACCGTCGCGGTCACCAACGCCGCGGGCAGCGCCCTTGCCGCAGCCGCCGACCTGGCCCTGGTGACCGCCGCCGGGCGCGAGCGGGCGGTGCCCGCCACCAAGACCTACACCACCCAGCTCGCGGCCCTTGCCGTGCTGGCGTCCGCGCTCGGCCCGGCCGACCATGCCTTCGACGCCGCCATGGCGCGCGTGCCGGCCGCGATCGCGGCCATGCTCGGCACCGCCGCCGACGCCGAGCAACTGGCCGGTGTGCTCGCCGCCACCCGGGCGGGGGGGTCAAGGAGCGAAGCGGCCACGCCCATGTGGGCCGGCGGCATGGTCGTCTCGGGCCGGGGGCTCGCCTACTCGACCGCGCTGGAGCTCGCCCTGAAGCTCGAGGAGACCTGCTACCTGCCCGCGATCGGGCTGTCCCATGCGGACCTGGTGCACGGCCCCATCGCCGTGCTCGGGCCGGGCACCCCGGCGCTGCTGGTGGCCGCGGGTGACGGACCGGTGCTGCCAGGCATGACCGCGCTGGCCCGCTCGGTGGCGCAGCGCGGCGGCCGGGCGTACGGCATCGGCGGCGACGACGCCTTCAAGGCGGCCTGCGCAGCCGCCCTGCCAGGTCCCGACCTACCAGAGGCGCTCGCCCCGATGGCCCTGGTGGTGCCCGGCCAGCTCCTGGTCGAGGCGCTCGCCCGCCGCCTCGGCCTCGACCCCGACCAGCCGCGCGGGCTCACCAAGGTCACCCAGACGGGCGGCCCGGAGTCATGACCACGGCGTCTTGGGTCGTGGCTGCAGCTCGCCGTCGACGTAGAGGTCGACCCGCTCGTTGAAGAATGCGAGCAGCTGCTCGATCTTGGGGCACTCGGGGATGGGGAACGGGTAGCTCCAGACCGCGTCCTTCACCACCTCCTCGCCGGCCGTGGCCGTCCAGTAGACCGCCTTGCCCTTGTAAGGGCACTGGGTCGACGTGTCGGTCGGTTCCAGCAGGTCCATGCGCACGTCGGCACCTGGGATGTAGTAGCGGGTCGGCAGCCCGGTCTCGAACAGCAGGCGCGGCCGCCGCGTCTCGGCCACCGTCTCGCCGCCGATCTCCACCCGCACGTGGCGCGAGCTGTTGAGCACGTCGACCCGGTGGTACGGGCTGCGCGCGTGCACGAAGACCTCGTCGTCCTCCTCGTACCAGGCGTCGACCCTGTGCCAGTAGAAGGCCACGTGCCCCTTGATCGGCGCCGCCTCGGGCAGCGGGTCCTGGTAGCCCCAGACCGCGTTCTTGCTGGTCCGCTCGCCCACCCTGATGGTCCAGTAGGAGGCGTCGCCCTTCCAGGGGCAGCGGGTCGCCTTGCTGGTCGGCTCGAGCAGGTCGCCGCGCACGTCGCCGACCGGGAAGTAGTAGACGGGCAGGTGCCTCGCCTCGAGCATGATCAGGACGTCGCTGGAGTCGGCGACGGTGGCGCCGGCGAAGACGGCGCGCACGCGCCTGCCGCTCGGCTCGATCCTGGTGCCGCTGCCCGGTCCGTGGTCCGGAACCCCCAAGTCGCGGTCCTCGAGTGCTTCTGTCATGGAAGGCTCCTTCCGCCACATGCCTCCCATTCAGCCTAGTCGCACCGTGCCCTCGCGGCCGGATCAGCGCGCGGCGATCGTGGCCGCGGCGCGTGGCCGGCGCGTGCCGTGCCCGCTGTGGCCGTTCAGCCTGGCTGAGGCCGTGCGCCGGACGGTGGGAAGCACCGGGCTCACCGCCGCGCGGTCGTAGGCGTCGCCGTAGAGCGTGCGCGGGTGCCAGCCGAGCACCTCGTCGCAGAAGCGCTCGATGGTCACCAGGCTCATCGTCCCGGCGACGCGCGCGTTGCCGTAGGCGCCGAACAGCTCCGGCCCGAGCAACTCGCGCAGGGAGGTGCTGCGCCGGTGGGCGAGGCGGGTCACCTCGGCAAGTACCGGCCGCGCAGGGAGCCGGTGGCGGTCGGCCCCCTGCGCGGGCGCGGTGGCCGGTCGCTCGATCCGGCGCTGGCAGGCGGCCACGTCGGCGCACCTGGGTCCTTCGAAGCCACGCGTCCCGCGCCGTCCGCAGCGGGCACAGGTCCACCGGGATCGGGCCCGGCCAGTGGCCTGCTCTTGCATTCCTTTCACGCTCCTCGGTCCGTGCTCGGGGTCGGGGGTGCCGGCGCGGCGCCCGCGGCGCCGGCGGGGAGACTGGCCGGGCAGGCGCTACCGACCCGCTCGGCCAGGGCGAGCGTGCGGCGGGTCTGCCACGGCTCCTCGATCAGCAGGCGCGACGTCTCCGCGGCGGCGAGCAGGCCGGCCTCGACCTCGCCACGGTCGAGCACGCCGCCGGCGGCCAGGCTGAACAGCCGCAGCCCGGCCCGGTACAAGGTGTGGCCGCGCTCCCCCTTGGGCGCGCGGGCGACCTCGGCGAGCCAGCGCTCGAGGATCGCCCGGCCGCCCGCACCAGCCGGCTCGATGGCGGCCCGCGCGGACGGGTCGGCCGCCAGTTCGATGGCGCGGGCAGAGGGAGCGCGGCCAGCGACGACGGTGGCCATGCCGACCGGTCGCCGCCGAGGGGATGGCCCGCTGGCACCGATGCCGGCGGGCGAAGGGGGCGGCATGGCCTCGAGCCGCTCGCGCAGCGACGGGGGCACCTCGGGCAGGGGCGCGTCGAGACCGCGCACCCAGACGTAGACCGCGCCGCTGGCATGGCGGCTCGGCGGGGCGGCCACCCAGCCGCCGCGCCCGCGCCAGTTGACCCTGGCCAGCCCGCGCACCTGCGGGTCGTGCATCCCGGTTGGCGCCAGGTAGAAGTGCCAGCCGTCGCCGCCGGTGCGGACCAGCGGGCCGCGCCTGCCGAGTACCTGCGTGACGGTGGACCAGCGGGCCGTGTCGCCGCTCTCCGGCCCGTCGACGTCGAGGACGTCGAACAGCCAGCCGGTCGCCAGCCCGACGTTGGACTCGGGGAAGCGCCGCCACCACCACACCAGCTTCGCCGGGTCGGTGGTCGCGTCCTCCACCCCACCTGGGGTCATGGGGTGCTCGGCGACCAAGGCGCAGCCTGGGTCGTCACACGAGCAGCCGGCCTCGATCGGCTCCCGGACCGCCGCGGACCACCGCACCACCGGGTGGTGCAGCGGCAGGACCGGGATGCCGCGCGCCGCGTACCCGAGGGCCAGGCGGAGTCGCTCTTCGCCGTCGCCAGGCGCCAAGGCCATCGGCTCCTCCTCGTTGCTGTTTCTTGAGGTGGAACCGAAGGGTTCAGCACGCCACCAACGAAACGCTCACGTGTCTGCGGCCTGCTAATTCCCGATGCGGAGGCAGCCGGATGCGGGCGAGAGCTACGCAGAATCTCTGATGCCAGAATCCGGGCTCATTCGGGCAAGACAAGACGTTCTGCTAGTTTGCCCAGCTCAGAATGCGTCGCGGCCGTTTCGGGAGGCTATACACTACCTGCCATACTGCACGTACAGCCCCCCAGGGTTGAAACAGGGAAACCAGGCAACTTAGGCAGTTGTCTCGTTCAGCCAGGTGGGCGCACGGGTCACGGTCACGACGGCGTGCTTGACCGGCGCTCACCGAGCTCCAGCGGGAGAGCAGCATGACCCAGCCCATGGCTGTGGTGGCGGCATGACGGCCCCGATCGACTTCCTCCTCCTCGGCCCCCTCGAGGCTCGTCACCGATACCGCAGGCACACCCTCAGGCTCGGCAGCATCAAGCACCGCATGCTCCTTGCCAAGCTCCTGCTCCACCCCAACCAGGTGGTCTCGACCGACGAGCTGATCGACTCGGTCTGGGGCGAGGAGCCGCCCGCCACCGTCAGGCAGTCGCTGCAGAACCACGTCGCCTCGCTGCGCAAGACGATCGAGTCGGGCGGCGCGCGCGCCACCCCACCGCGGACGCTGCTCACCCGTGAGCCCGGCTACCTGCTGCGCATCGACCTGGACCAGCTCGACATGCACCGCTTCCAGCGACTCACCGAGCAGGGAAGGCACGCGCTGGCCGAGGGCGACCACGGCGCCGCTTCCATGCTGCTGCACCAGGCCCTGTCGTTGTGGCGCGGCCCGGTGCTGGCCGACGTCATGGCGGCCAGCGGCGTCGCCTGGCCGGAGCTGGTCGGGGTCGACGAGCTGCGCATGACCGCGCTGGAGGCGCGCATCGAGGCCGACCTCGCCCTCGGCAGCCACCAGGAGCTGGTCGCCGAGCTGGAGGCGCTGGTGCGCCAGCACCCGTTGCGCGAGCACCTGCACGGCCAGCTGATGCTCGCCCTGTACCGCTGCGGCCGGCAGGCCGAGGCACTCGCCGCCTATCGGTCGGCGAGGGAGATCCTGGTCGACGAGCTCGGCATCGAGCCGAGCATCGGCCTGCAACGCCTGGAGCAGGCGATCCTCGCCCAGGACGCCGCGCTCGACCTGCTCGCCCCGGCGCCGCCGGCCAGGGAGCTGGTGCAGGAGCCCGCGGCGGCTCCTGGCAGGCAGGCCACGGAGGCCCCCGGCGTCGCCGCCGTGCCCCCCAGCGCCGAGCGCAAGCTCGTCACCGTGCTGTTCTGCGACGTCGACGAGGCCGCGGGCGACCCCGACGAGGACGAGCGCGACCCCGAGGACGTCTCCAGCATGCTCGCCCGCCACCTGGAGCGGGTCCGCGGCGAGGTGGAGGGCTTCGGCGGCACGGTCGAGTACGCCGTCGGCGGCACCACCATGGCGTCCTTCGGCGTGCCCCGCACCCGCGAGGACGACCCCGAGCGGGCGGTGCGCGCCGCCCTCGCCATCCGCGAGGGGCTGCTCGGCAGCCGTGGCGACGCCGCCGGCGAGGAGGGAGTGCAGCTCCGCATCGCCGTGACCACTGGCGAGGCGCTGGTCAACCCCGGCGCGGGCAACGGCTCGCCGCAGCGCGCCGGCTTCGGCCGGGTCGCCGGCGACCTGGTCACCACCTGCGCCCGGCTGCAGCAGGCCGCGCCGGTCGGAACGGTGCTGGTCTCCGAGGCGACCGAGCGGGCCACCGAGCGCGTGATCTCCTACGGACCCGGCAGCCTGCTCTCCTTCGGCGGACGCGCCAGGCCGGCGATGGTCTGGAGCGCCCTGGAGCCGCGCAACCGCACCAGCCTCGACCTCAGCCGGGCCACCGGCGCCCGGCTGGTCGGGCGCGAACCGGAGCTCGCCACCCTCCGGGCCGGGTTCGAGCGTGCCCGCACGGACGGCACGCCCCAGCTCGTCACCCTGGTCGGCCCGCCTGGCATCGGCAAGAGCCGCCTGGTGGCGGAGCTCGGCCGCGCCGTCGAGGACGACGCGGAGCTGGTGGCCTGGCGGGTCGGCCGCTCGCTGCCGTACGGCGAGGCGATGGCCTTCTGGGCGCTGGCCGAGGTCGTCAAGGCCGAGGCCGGCATCCGCGAGAGCGACTCGGCCGACCGCGTCGAGCGCAAGCTCGCCCAGGCCGCCCGCCACGCCCTCGCCGACGAGCCCGACGCCGTCGCCTGGGTGACCCGCCACCTGCGCCCGCTGGTGGGCACGGGCAGCGACGAGCCGTCCAACGCCGAGCGCCAGGAGGGCCTGGCCGCCTGGCGGCGCTTCCTCCTCGGGCTGGCCGGCAGGCGGCCGCTGGTGCTGGTGCTCGAGGACCTGCACTGGGCCGACGACGCGCTGCTCGACTTCGTGGAGAGCCTCACCGGCCAGAGCGGCCCCGGCCAGGGCAAGGCCAGGCTGCTGGTCGTCGCCACGGCACGACCGAGGCTGCTGGAGCGCCGCCCAGGGTGGCCGGGCGGCGGCCGCAGCGCCGCGACCATGGTCGAGCTCGGGCCGCTCTCCGAGGCCGACACCACCCGCCTGCTGGGCACGCTCCTCGCCCGCCACGAGCTGCCGGCCACGGTCGGCGCGGGCCTGCTCGCTCGCGTTGGTGGCAACCCGCTGTTCGCCGAGGAGTACGTGCGCATGCTGCGCGACCGCAGGCCGCTCGGGTTCGAGGAGGTCGACGAGCGCGGCGGCGGGTCGGTTGACGCAGTCGGCGCGGCGCGGCCCGCGAGGCGCGAGCTGTCGCGGCCGCACCCGGAGCTGCCCCTCCCCGAGACGGTCCACGCGATCATCGCGGCACGCCTCGACGCCCTGCCCCTCGAGGAGAAGGCGGTGCTGCAGGATGCCGCCGTGCTCGGCAAGGTCGGCTGGCTCGCCGGCCTTGCCGCGATCGGCGGCAGTGAGCGGACATCGGTGGAGACCTGCCTGGCCAGGCTGGAGGCCAAGGAGTTCGTGCGCCGGGTGCCGCGGTCGTCGCTCGCCGGCGAGCGCGAGTACGAGTTCAGCCACATCCTGGTCCACGACGTCGCCTACGGGCAGATCCCAAGAGCGGATCGCATCGACAAGCACCGCCGCGCCGCCGGCTGGATCGAGTCGCTGCGGGCCGAAAGGGTGGACCGGCGCAGCGGCAAGGGCACCGCCGAGCGGGCCGAGCTGCTCGCCCACCACTACCGGCGCGCCCTCGAGTTCGCCCGCGCCGCCGGTCGTACCGATCCCGAGTTGATGGGGCGGGCCGCACTGGCCTTCCGCGGCGCGGGCGACCGGGCCGCCGCCCTCGGCGTCGACGCCACCGCGGCCGACCACTACCTGCAGGCGCTGGAGCTGTGGCCGGCGGACAGCGCGGAGCGGCCGGAGCTGGAGTTCCGCGCTGGCCGGGCACGCTGCTACGGCGAGGGTCTCGGCGAGGACCTGCTGGAGCGAGCCAGGGAAGGCCTGCTCGCGGCCGGCGAGCAGGCGCGCGCCGCCGAGGCGGAGATGCTGCTCGCGGAGCTCGCCTACGTCCGTGGGCAGCGGCAGCGCGCGGCCCACGTGCGCCGCGCCCGTGCCATGGTCGCCGACGCGCCGGCGTCGCGCTCCAAGCTCGCGGTGCTCCAAGGCTGGATGATGCACCTGCTGGCCGCCGACCAGCCCGGTGAGGCCGCCGAGATCGCCCAGGAGGCCCTCGCCATGGCTCGCGAGCTTGGGCTCCGCGAGCTCGAAGCGAGCGTGCTCGGGGCGAGCGCCTATGCCCGGATCATCAGCGGCGACCCTGAGGGCGTCCTGGACATGCGGCGCTGCGTCGCGATCTGCGAAGAGCTCGGCTCGGCGCTGGTGGTCAAGTGGAACATCAACCTCGCGTTCATGTACTCGATGCTCGGTGACCTGCCGAGCTGCTTCGAGGCCTGGACCTCGGCATGGAGCGCGGCGGAGCGCTTCGGCTCGGTCAGGGCGCTGCGCTGGATCGACCTGGAGCGCGCCGCGGAGCACTACTGGAGCGGCCGCTGGGACGCCGTCCTCCACGTGGTCGACTCGCTGGCCGGCCTGGCCAGGGACGGATCAGACCACTACATGGAGTGCGAGTGCCGCATCTGGCGCGGCCGCATCCGCCTGGCGAGGGACGAGAAGGAGGGCGCCCTCGAAGACGCTGAACGGGCGATCGAGCTGGCCCGCACGTCTGGGGATCCGCAGAACCTCGACCCGGCGCTGGCCTTCGGTGCCCGCGCCCTGCTCGCGGTCGGCCGCGTCGACGATGCCACGGTCCTGGTCGACGAGCTGCTCCAAGGGATCGGTGGCGCGCTGATCAAGCCGGACCTCGGCATCGACCTCGGCGTCGACCTGGTCGCGTTGGGCCGTCCAGCCGAGGTGCTCGACGCGGCGCTGCCGTCGCGCTGGCTGGACGCGGCCAGGGCGTACGTGGCCGGCGACGCGCAGCGAGCCGCCCAGGTCTACGCCCAGATCGGCTCGCTGCCGGACGAGGCCTACGCGCACCTCGAGGCCGCACGCCGGCTCTCGACGGACGGACGAGCCAGCGAGGCACGGGCCGAGGCCGAGACCGCGCTCGGCTTCTACCGCGGGGTGGGAGCGACCGCCTACCTGGAGGAGGGTGAGCGGCTCTGCCTCGCGCTCACGTAGCGCGCCGGTGGACGGCAGGCTGAGATCAGCAGTCGTGAAAGAGAAAGTTCTCTCTCGCCCTTCAAGGCAGGCTGGAGTACGCTTGACTTCATGGTGCCAGGGAAGCCCCGTGAGCGGATCCTGAACACGGCCACGGCGCTCTTCGACGAGGAGGGCATCTCGGCTGTCGGGGTGAACCGCATCATCGAAGAGGCGGACGTCGCCCCGATGACCCTCTACCGGCAGTTCGGCAACAAGAACGAGCTGGTGGCGGCGACGCTCGAGCAGTGGAGCACCCGCTGGCTGCACATGCTGGTCGACAAGCTCGAACGTCACGGGGACCACGCCGAGGCACGGTACGTGGGCCTCTGGGACGTGCTGGAGGCGTGGTTCGCCTCCGCGGAGTTCCGCGGGTCGTTCGTCCTCAACGCCGCCGCCGAGCTGCGCAGCGAGCCGGGGCACCCGGCGCACGCCGTGATCGCCGCCCACCGTCAGGCGCTCCGCCAGCTTCTCGAGGACCTGGCCAAGGCGGCAGGCGCGCACGACCCGGCCGGGGTCGCCGTCCAGCTCCAGGTCCTGGTTGACGGGTCGATCGAGATCGCGGCGCTCGACCGCCAGCCGGCGGCGGCACGCACCTCGCGGGTGCTCGCTCTGGCCGCGCTCGGCAGCGACTCCTAGAAGGTCACCCTGCGCGGGTCGCGCCCGCCGTTCGCCAGCACCATCCGGGTGAGGCTGCGGCCCGTCCGGGCGATGGTGGGATGGCGGTCGACCACCGCCCCGGCGATCGCTCCCTCGACGAGGATCTGGAGCTGTGCCGCCAGGCGGGACGCGTCGGGCGCGCCGGCCGCCGCCGCCAAATCCTCGAGCAGCTCGAGGAGCGCGGCGCGGTGGGCGGCGATCACGGCGTGCACGGGGTGCTCCGGCTCGCCGCGCAGCTCGGCGCCGCCGGAGGCGAGCAGCGAGGTGCCGAACTCGTCGCTGGTGAACCAGTCCTCCAGGGCGTCCCAGAGGCCGAGCAACCGCGACCTCGGGGTGTCGCCACGGCGGGCCAGCTCGGCACGCATCCAGCGGAGCCAGCGGTCGCTCGAGCGCCTGAGCGCCGCTGTCTGGAGGTTGTCGTCGGCCATGCACGCTGCGTTGGTCATCTGGGACCGCCTTGCCGCCACCTGGGCGGGCCGCGTCGAGGAACGGTGGGTGAGCGCGGGGATCACCGCACCTTCGCCCAGCTCCGATCTCGTCCCTTGCTACGAGGCATCTTATCTCGGACCCTCCATGCAAACATCATGAAGAACTTTTAATGTCCCTATCACGGCGAGCTACGCTGCTCTGCTTACTTCCGCCGCAAGGTGCATCCACGTAGGTCTCACCTGCGATCTCGGCGCCGGTGCGCCCGGGCGCACCATGGTTCACGTGCAGGAACATTCATCCCTTGAGGCTTGAAGTTAGAGAGAATGATCTCTATCATCGGCTGCCGTACCGGGTCCCGGCCCGGGTGTGGAGGCCAGCGGCCAGGGATTGGCACCCACAGGAAACCAAAGATAAAGATAGACAATGATAGAGACCGTTCTCTATCATTCTGCGTACCGTCCACGGTCACGGTCGGTGTCGCAGCCTCACCGACCGGGCCTGGCCCCGGGAGGTGCGCATGTATCGTCCTCGCCACGCCAAGTCCAAGCACTGGCGTCGCCGTGTATTCGTGGCCGCTTCGCTCGCCGGTGGCACATTGCTGCTGGCCGCGCCCGCGTTCGCTGGTGCCGGCAAGCTCTACTGGTAGCTGGGTCACAGGAACGGTACGGTCGCCGCCCGCCGAAGGGCGCGCGCCATTCCCGTGATCCTGACTGCCAGCCCATGATGGAACTCGCCGGCCGGCATTGCCGCTCACGCCGACAACCTCAGCACATCCAAGCGCCCCCAGAGCGGGGCGCTTGGCTTTGGCTGGAGCGCCGTCGAGGCGGCTCCAGCCGCACCGTCGCCGTGCCCACGCGCCAGGTGACCCCTACCTCCGCCCCGGGCTACCCTTAGCATGCACAGGTCGAAAGGTCCGGTTCGGGTCATCAGGGTGGTCGGAGACGAAGGAGCACGGCATGGGCGACCCCGCCGGCGGTGGCGGCGCCCCGGGGGGCGGCGGCACCGAGCGGAAGCTCGTCACCGTGCTCGCGGTCGACCTCGACGAGCCGGTGGAGGGCTTCGACGAGCGCGACCCCGAGGACGTCCGCGCCATGCTCGCCGGGCACCTCGACCGCGTCAGGGCCGAGGTCGAGGGCTTCGGCGGCTCGATCGAGCACGCCGCCGCCGGCCGCGCCCTTGCCGTGTTCGGCGTGCCGCGCACCCACGAGGACGACGCCGAGCGGGCCGTGCGGGCCGCGCTCACCATCCGCGACGCGCTCGCCGCCGCCGCGCCGACCCTGCGGGTGCACCTCGCGGTCGCCGGCGGCGAGGCGGTGGTCCGCCTCGACCCGCAGGCGGCGGGACAGCGGGTCAGCGGCGCCCCGATCGGCCTGTGCACACGGCTGCTCGAGACCGTCCCCGCCGGTGGCGTCCTGGTCGCCGAGTCGAGCGCGCGGGTCACCGAAGCCGCCATCGCCTATGGACCCTCCAGCTCGGTGGCGCTCCCCGGGGGCAGGGCGGTCACGGTCCGCCCCGCCCTCGACCCGCGACCGCCAGGCCTCGACCTGCCCGCCCGCCACGCCACCCCGCTGGTCGGCCGCGCCAGCGAGCTCGACGCCCTGCTCGGCCAGCTCGCCCGGGTCCGCGCGACCCACTCGCCCAAGCTGCTGGTGCTGGTCGGCCCGCCCGGGATCGGCAAGAGCCGCCTGGCAGGCGAGCTGGCCCGGGTCGCGGCCGAGGACCAGCCCGAGACCGCCGCCTGGCGCGGCGGGCGCTCGCTGCCCTACGGCGACGGCGTCACCTTCTCGGCACTGGCCGAGATCGTCCGCGCCGAGGCCGGCATCCGCGAGGGCGACCCGCCCGACCGCGTCCTCGCCAAGCTGACCGCGGCAGCCGGCCGCGCCGTGCCCGAACCCGACATCGCCCTGTGGGTCGCGGGACACCTGCGCCGCCTCGTCAGCGTCGACGGCCTCACCGAGCCCGGCGGCGCCGACCGCGCCGAGGCGTTCGCGGCCTGGCGCCGCTTCCTCGACGGCCTCGCCGCCAACCGGCCCCTGGTCCTGCTGGTCGAGGACCTCCACTGGGCCGACGACGCCCTGCTCGACTTCCTCGAGGCGCTCGCCGCCCCACGCGCCGGCCCCGCCACCCTGCTGGTGCTCGCCACCGCCCGACCGGAGCTGCTGGAACGCCGGCCCGACTGGGCAGCCTCCGCAGCGCCGGCAGCCGGCGCGGCAGGCAACGGCGGCGGCGTCGCCGTCGTGCCGGTCGGGCCGCTGTCCGACGGGGACACCACCCGGCTGCTCGAGCTGCTGCTGGAACGCCACGAGCTGCCCGCGGGGGCCGCCGGCCGGGTGGCGGGCAGGGTCGGCGGCAACCCGCTGTTCGTCGAGGAGTACGTGCGCATGCTGCACGACCGCAGGTTCCCGGCCCGGACGGGCCGGGCCGACCAGCGGGCGGCGGTCGGCGAGCGCGCTCAGGACCTGGCAGCGGCCGCACCGGAGAGCATGCCGGTGAGCGTGCACGCCATCATCGCCGCCAGGCTCGACGCCCTGCCGGCCGACGAGAAGGCGATCCTGCAGGACGCCGCCATCCTCGGCCAGGTCGGCTGGGTCGGTGCCCTCAGCGAGATCGGCGGGCACGAGCGAGCGGGCCTGGAGGCGTGCCTCGGGCGGCTCGAGGACAAGGCGTTCGTGTACCGCGCCGGGCGGTCGCGGGTCGCCGGGGAGGCCGAGTACGCCTTCCACCACATCCTCGTGCGCGACGTCGCCTACGGCCAGATCCCGCGCGCCAGGCGGGCGGACCAGCACCGCCGCGCGGCCGCCTGGGTGGAGCAGCTCGCCCCCGGTCGCGCCGAGGACCGGGTCGAGCTGCTCGTCTACCACTACCAGGCGGCCCTCACCCTGGCCAGGGCGGTCGGCCAGGAGACCGACGAGCTGGCCGGGCGGACCAGGGCGGCCCTGCGCCAGGCCGGTGACCGGGCCGCCGCACTCGGGGTGGACGCGACCGCCGCCCGCTACTACGCGCAGGCGCTGGAGCTCTGCCCCGCGGACGACGAGGGCCGGCCAGACCTCGAGCTGCTGCTCGGCCGGGCACGCTGCCTGGCCGAGGGAGGCGGCGGGGAGCTGCTCGCCTCGGCGCGGGACGCCCTGCTGGCACGGGGCGACCCGGTGCGGGCCGCCGAGGCCGAGATGCACCTGGCCGAGCTCGCCTTCCTGCACGGCCAGGGCGACCTGCGAGCCGCCCACCTCGCCAGGGCGCAGGCGCTGGTGGCCGAGGCGCCGCCGTCGCGCTCCAAGGCGGCGGTGCTGAAGGGCTGCATGCTGCACCTGGCCATCGCCAGCCGCCAGGGCGAGGCGCTGGCCGTCGCCCGCGACGTGCTGGCCATGGCGAGGCAACTCGGCCTGCGCGACCTGGAAGGGGACGCGCTCGGCACGATCGGGCTCGCCAGGGTGGAGCGCGGCGAGCGCGCCGGCCTTGCCGACATGGAGCGCGCCATCGCGATCCTCAAGCAGCAGAGCTCTCCCGGCGTGATGGTGTGGCACCTCAACCTCGCCTACGCCAGCGCCGCCCTCGGCGACCTCGGGTCCTTCTCGGCGGCGCTGGCCGCCGGCGGGGAGGCGGCCGAGCGCTTCAGGTCCAGCCGCAGGCAGCGCTCGGTGGCGCTGCAGCGGGTCGCGGAGCACTACTGGCGGGGGCGCTGGGACGAGGCCGTTCGGGTGGTGGACGAGCTGGTCTCGTCCTCGCGCGGTGGCGAGCGCCACTACCTGGAATGGGAGTGCCGCACCTGGCGCGGGCGCATCCGCCTCGCGCGTGGCCAGCTCGCCTGGGCTTTGGAGGACGCGGCCGCGGCGCTCGACCTGGCCAGGGAGGCGGCCGACCCGCAGTCGCTCAACCCGACGCTGGCCTTCCGCGCCCGCGCCCTGCTCGCCGCCGGCGACGCCGCCGGGGCCGCCGCCCTGGCCGACGAGCTCCTCGCCGGGGTGAGCGGCAGCCTGCTCGGCCCCGACCTCGGCGTGGACCTTGCGGCGGTCCTGGCGGAGCTGGGCCACCCGCCCGAGGCGCTCGACACGCTGGAGATCCCGGCCTCGCCGTGGCTGCAGGCTGCCCGCGCCTTCCTCGCCGGGGACCCCGGCCGCGCGGCGGCGCTGTACGTGGCCGTCGGCGCCCGGCCCGACGAGGCCGACGCGCGCCTGGCGGCCGCGCGGGTCCTGCTCGCCGCCGGAAAGGTCGCCGAGGCCGAGGCCGAGCTGCGCGCCGCCACCGCCTTCTGGCGCGAGGTGGGCGCGAGCGGCCGGCTGCACCAGGCCGACGCCCTGCGCTCGGCGGCCAGCGGCGACCGTCACCCCTGAGGAGGCCCTACGGTCCGTCACCGTGCCACGCGGCGTTACCCGTGCGTTGGTCGGCTTCCTAGAGTGCAGGCATGAGCACGGCACCAAGGGACCTGGCGAGGGGGCGGGACTTCCCGGCCCTCTCGCGCGACCCGGTGGTGGTGGTCGAGTCGACCATCGCCGTCCTGGCGATCGTGCTGGCGATGACGCTGGTGGTGGCTTCCGTCCCCGACAAGCCACCGGCCAGCACGGCCGCCCGCCGCGACCCCCCGGCCGCCGCCAGCAGGAAGCGACCGGCCGCCACCACCGACCCCGTGCCGGCGGTGCCCGTCGCCAGCGCGGCGGGGAGCTGGTCCGACAACCTCGGCTTCGAGGCCGGCACGGCCGGCTGGCTGACCACCGGCGGGGCGCGTGTCGAGCGGGTCAGCACCGGCCGGGAAGGAACCTGGGCGGCGAGCATCGCGCGGGGCACCTCGGGGTCACCTGGCATCACCCTGCCGCAGGCGTGGCGCTGCGGGCCGGGGGGCCGGTCGTACGTCGCCGGCGTGTGGCTACGGGCGAGCGCCCCGCGCACCGCCGTGACCTTCAGCCTCTTCGAGATGGCAGGGGGCAGGCGCTACGCGGCCGACAGCGTCGCCGTGGTCCTCGCCGGCACCGGCTGGCAGCGCCTGGAAGGCACCCACCTGGTGCGCCGGCCCGGCTCCTGGCTGGGCGTCGAGATCGTCGCGAGCGACCTGCCGCGCTCGGCGAGCCTGCTGGTCGACGGCCTCGAGGTCGTCCAGGCCAAGCATGGCTCCTGACCGCACCGCTGGCCGTCGTGACCGAATCGAGGCCGTTCGGGCGTCACTCGGTTGCGCCACCGCGGCTCGCGCGTGACCGCGCAGGCGCATGCTCGGTGGTGGTTCGAAGCCGGTACAACCCCGTCAGGGGGAGATGGTCGCAGTGGCACGTCCGCGGGTCCTCGTCGTGGTTCCGATGCTCGCCGCGCTGGCCTTCGGGGCCTCGCCCGCACTGGCCGGCGGCCGCAGCGGCGGCGTGGCCGCCGGCGGGACCGGCGGCCACGGGCTGCCCTTCGTCGGGATCCCGCTGCTGGCGCTGCTCGGCGTCGGCGTAGCCGTGGTCGGCGTCGGGCTCGCGCTGCTCGCCGGGGAGCGGCGCCGCCGCTCCGGCCGGCAGGCCGCCTAGCGACACCGCCCTCTCTCCTCTCTCACCGCGAAGCGCGCGGAGCCCCCGGCTCCGCGCGCGCCTGCATGGCTCGCCAGGCTGCTGGGTAGGAAGACCGCAGCCGCGAGAACACCCAGGGAAGCAAGCTCGCCAGCAAACGTACATGGGCGATAGATTGCGCAGCCCGGTCCCCTATCGTTCGATGCCATCCCCCACCGAAACGTACCCACGCTGCTCGACTCCCAGCTCGCTCTGAGCAAAGGGGCCCAGGACCGTCAGGAGGGAGAGGGTCATGTCTCGTAGGTTCATGGCCGTGCTGTCGGTGGTCGCCGTGGTGCTGAGCATCGCGGTCGGCGGGCAGGCGGCGGCGAGCTCCGCACCTGCCGTGCTGGCGGCTCGATCCGCCACGCCGGAGCTGTCCGTCACCAGCCGGCTGCAGGACCGGCGCGAGGTCGCGTCCGGGACGCGGGCGTACGCGATCGGCTTCGAGGACGGGCGCTTCTACGCCAACGGCTGGCACATCACGGGCGAGATGGGCGGCGTCTGGACGCCGCCGCTGAAGCTGGTCGACGGGGTCTGGTTCGGGCTCGACGGCCAGTGGGTCGGGCCCGCGAGCAAGTTCTCGAGCGGGTACGGCTACTCGCGCTTCGACCTGCCCGACACCGCGGGCCTGAAGCTGGAGCGCACGGACTTCGCACCGGACGGCCGCCGTGGGGCGCTGTTCGGCCTGAAGATCACCAACCCGGGGGCGGCGCGGACCGCGAAGCTCTCGGTCGACGCCCACTCCGAGCTGATGACGCAGTACCCGTGGGGCTTCGGGGGCGTCACCCCCAACGCCAGCGACAACGTCGCCGACAAGGGCAGCTACGACGGCCACAACCTGGTGTTCACCGACGACGGCGCGCTGCCAGGCGCGCCGGAGCACCACTACGCGGCGCTGGTCGGCACCGCCATGAAGCCGGACTCGGGCGCGACCGGCGACCAGTTCTGGGGCGCGCAGCCCGGCCACCGCTGCACCGGCACCGAGCCGGGCGCACCCGCCGATCCCAAGCCGTCGGTCTGCGACGACGGGCCCTTCGGCAAGGGCACCGGCGGCGAGCTGACCTACTCGCTCTCCCTCCCGGCCGGCGGCTCGAAGACCGTGTGGCTGGCGGTGGCCGGCTCGGACAAGGGCCTGGCACCGGCGCGCGAGGAGCTGTCCCGGGTGCTGAGCGACCCCGCCGCGCAGCTCGCCGAGAAGACCGCCTCCCGCGAGAAGCTCGCGGGCATGACCAAGCTCTCCCTGCCTGGCGACCCGCTGGTGCAGGACTCGATCCAGTGGGGCAAGCAGAACCTGGCCGACCTCACGCTGAGCGCTGAGAACCTCGAGATCCGCTGGACCGACCAGGGCAAGCAGTTCCCGTCGCCGCTCGGCACCGTGCCCAGGGCGACCTGGATCGGCGCCGGCTTCCCGGACTACCCGTGGATCTTCGGCACCGACGCGGAGTACACCGCCTTCGCCGCGGTCTCGGTGGGCCAGTTCGAGGCCGTCAAGGCGCACCTCCGCGCCCTGCGCGACATCTCGGAGATCCTCAACCAGGGCTCCGGCGTGGTGGCCCACGAGGCCGTGGCCGACGGCTCCATCTGGTTCGGGCACGATTCGCGCCACACCAACCCGGACGGCACCACCGCCTACGACTTCAACACCGACGAGACGGTCAAGTTCCCCAGTGCCGTCGCGCTGCTGTGGCGCTGGACCGGGGACGACCGCTTCCGCGACGACCTCTACGACTTCGCCGTGCGCAACCTCCGTTACGTGGTGCGCACCCTGGACGCCGACAAGGACGGCTGGCCCGAGGGGCTCGGCAACGTCGAGCGCTCGGGGATGGGCCCGGAGAAGCTCGACAACACCGTCTACTTCATCCGCGGCCTCTACGACCTGGCCGACATGGCCCGCTCCAAGCACGACGGCGCCACCTTCGCCTGGGCCACCGACCTCGCCCGCAAGGCGCAGCAGCGCTTCGACGGCACCTGGTGGTTCGCGGCGGCGCAGCAGTACGCCGACTCCCTGAACGACCCTGGCGACGTCCAGTCCTTCCAGAAGCACTGGATCGGCCAGACGCCCATGGAGGCGGAGCTGCGCGTCAAGGGCCAGACGGTCCCAGGGCTTGCCCCGTTCGACCACGGCGACACCGCCCTCGCCGGGCGGGAGAACGACTGCTTCAGCGGCGTGCACCCGCTCAGCCCAGGGCTGTACCACACCGCCTGCGGGGGCGGCGCCAACGGCCAGGGCGAGAAGGTCGTCTTCGGCCTGACCACCTCGATCCAGTCGATCGGTGAGGGCAACTACGGCCGCCTCGGCCAGGGCCAGCAGGAGCGCTACACGCACGCGCTGGCGGAGACGATGTTCTCCGAGCCCGCCACGGGCGGGACGCCGGACGAGCAGCCGGGCGCGATGCCCGAGATCTTCCCCTCGCCCGACCAGGGCGCCAACATCGACCGCTGCTGGACCTGCCGCTCGATGTTCATGCAGGCGTGGGGCAACTACGGCACCGCCTGGGCGGTGGTGCACCAGTGGCTGGGCGTGCGGCCCGACCTCGGCAACGGGCTCCTCGAGCTGGTGCCGCAGGTGCCCGACGGGCAGACCTCGGTGCGGGGACGGGACATCCGGCTCGGCGGCGGGTCCGTCGACGTGCTCGCCTCCCACACCGGCGACACCTACCGCACGCAGGTCGACGTCGCCAAGGGCGTCGGCGCCGACGAGGTCGCCATCGGCCACACCCTCCCAGCCGGCGCGCACCCGACCGCGGTGGTGCTGGACGGGCATGCCGTGCACGACTTCCAGGTCCGCGAGACCAACCGCGGGACCGAGGTGACGGTGGCGACCAGCGCGGGGCACCACACCCTGACGATCACCACCTGACCGCGAAGGCCGAGCAGCCGCACGACACGACGCCCCCGGAGGAATCCTCCGGGGGCGTCGTCGTGGCCGGTCCGCGATCCGGCGCGGCCGGCCGCCGTGAGCTACCGGGTGGTGGCGTGCCGCCCGGCCGTGGGCCACGGCACCTCGCGGCCTGCCCCCTCGGCCTCGCGTCCGTCCGGTGCCGGTGCCAGGTGCCCGTTGCCGGACTCCAGCCCGGTCAGCGTCTTGAGCCGCAGGGCCTGGAAGGTGCGCGACTCGGTGATCCGCTCCTGCGACACGATCGTGCCGAGGTAGGCGGCGAGGAAGCCGATCGGGATCGAGACGATGCCGGGGTTCTCGAGCGGGAACAGCGGGGTCGAGCTCTGCAGGATGAAGCCCTTCGGGCCCATCACCGTCGGCCCGATCGCCATCAGGAACAGGCAGGACGACAAGCCGCCGAGGATGCCGGCGAGGGCGCCGTCGGTGTTGAAGCGCTTCCAGTAGATCGACAGCAGCAGCACCGGGAAGGTGCTGCTGGCGGCGACCGCGAAGGCCAGCACCGCCACCGGCGCGACGTTCTGCTGCCGCAGCGCCACCGCGAGCAGGATCGCGATCGGGCCGATCACCACCGCCGCGCGCCTGGCGACCCGTACCTCCCTGGCCTCGTCGACCTTGCCGCGGTGGATCACCGAGGCCCAGACGTCGTGGGCGAAGCTGGCGGAGGCGGCGATCATCAGGGCGGCGAGCGCGCCGAGGATGGTGGCGAAGACGATCACCGCCATCAGGCCGAGGAACAGGTCGCCGCCGAAGGTCTGGTCGCCGCCGCCGAGGAAGCGGACCAGGAACGGCATGGCCATGTTGCCGGTCTTGTCGGCGGCGGCGATCTGCTTGGAGCCGACCAGCGCCGCGGCGCCGAAGCCGAGGAAGGTGGCCATCGCGAACAGCAGGCCGATCGAGCCGATCGCCCAGCTGACGCTCTTGCGGGCGGCGCGGGCGTTGGGGACGGTGTAGAGCCTGACCATCATGTGCGGCAGCCCGGCGGTCCCGAGCACCAGCGCGATGCCGAGCGAGACCTGGTCGATCGGGTTCTTGAAGCGCAAGCCCGGGCCGAGGTAGGCGCTGCCCTTGCCGCTGGCCTGGGTGGCCGCCGCGAACAGCGCGTCGAAGGAGAAGCCGAACTTGCCCAGCACCACCAGCGCCGTGACGATCACGCCGAGCAGCAGCACCACCACCTTGACGATCTGCACCCAGGTGATCAGCAGCATGCCGCCGTAGGCGACGTGGATGGTCATCAGCAGCCCGACCACCACGATCGCGAGCGTCTCCGGCGGCATCCCGAGCACGGTGCCCTTGATCGGCAGCAGCAGGCGGGCGAGGACGCCGGCGCCGATGATCTGGGCGACCATGTAGATGATCGCCACCGCGATGGTCGAGGTCGCCATCGCCAGCCGCACCGGCCGCTCCCGCAGCCGCGGCACCAGCGCGTCGGCCATGGTGTAGCGGCCGGCGTTGCGGAACGGCTCGGCCACCAGCGCCTGGATCACCGCGAAGGACAGCAGCATGCCGATGAAGTAGTAGATCCCGTCGAAGCCGGTGAGCGCGATCAGGCCGGGGACGCCGAGGACGGTCACCGCCGAGATGAACGCGCCCGACATGGCGATGCCGTTCTGCCAGGGCCGCAGCTGGTGGTTGGCGACGTAGAAGTCGGCGGCGGTCTTGGTCGCCCGCGACGCCCAGTAGGTCATGGCCAGGGTGAAGGCCAGGAACGCGAACAGCAGGTCGAAGGTGAGCAGCCGGTCGCTCATCGGTAGATCGCCTCCCCGTCCTCGTCGCCGGACGCGGCGTCCTCGTCGTCCTGGCCGAGGTGGCGCTGGATGCGGTCGACCAGCGGGTCGATGCGCTCGCGGGCGAGCTTCAGGTAGATCGCCGAGCCCACGCCGGTGACCACGAACACCGACCAGGCGAGCAGGTAGCCGAAGCTCAGGTGCCAGAACATGCGCACCCGCAACAGCTCGGGGGCGAGCGCGGTGAGCAGCAGGAACACCGCGTAGTAGCCGAGGAAGACGAGGGTGAGGGGGCCCGCGATGCGGCGCTGGTTGTGCTCCAGCTCAGCCAGGCCGGACGCGACCCCACGGTCGGCCAGCGGGGAGGGCTGCTCGACCGGCTGGGCGACGCGGACCGTCTGCTGCCCAGCCGGGCGCTGGTCGGCGTAGTGCGCTTCCGTGCTCATGATTCCCCTTTGGTGTCAGCCGGTCACTGCGAGCCCCGGCGACCTCGCGACGGGAACGGAGGGGTGTCGCCGCCGACCAGGGTGTCGTCCTCGGAGGGCGGGCCTTCCCCCTGGGACGACGAGCTCTGGCGGCCGCGCTCGATGCCGGTGCGGTAGCTCGACAGCATGCTGCGGACCTGCTCCGGGGTGCGCATGCCGGTCGGCGCGCCCGACTCGGAGGCCTGCTGCGGGGCGCCGTCGGCGGCGAGCCCGGGAGCGAGGTTCGCCTTCGGCACCCTGCGGGGCAGCCCCACCTTGGTGACCTGCACGGTGGGCTCGCCGGCCGGCGCGGTCGGCGGCCCGTCCGCCGCCACCTGGTCGCCGGCCCCGAGGCCGTCGCCGAGGGCGGCCGCGTCGACCGGCATCCCGCCCATGGCCGGCTCCATCGGCGGCAGGCCGGCGCCGCCGCCCGGCTCGGTCAGCCCGGCGCCCTCGCCGTTCCCCGGTGCGCCGGCCGGCTCACCGTTCGGCGGCACGGCCACCCCGGCGCCGTCCGGGACGGCACCGGGCAGGTGCTGGCCCTTGTTGCGGCGCGGCAGCGTCCGGGGAACGTCCACCGGCGGCGCGCTGTCCGGCGGCGCCTTGTCCACCGGCGCCGCCGGCGGCTCGGGGGCAGCCGCCGGCTGCTCGGGCACGCCGTCGGCGCGGCGCAGGTCGACGGTGGGGGGCCGTCCGTCGGGGCGCAGCTCGCGCGGTGAGGGCGGCACGACCATGCCCTCGCCGGGCTGCGCGGCGTGACGGCGCAAGGGCACGTAGTCCTTGCCCATCTCGCCCTGTTCGAACCAGTTGGACCAGGCCACCGGCTGCGGCTCGTCGCGGCGGGCGCCGCCGCTGCCGCCGGACAGCGACAGCGACGGTGGTGCGGGCAGCGCCCTGCTGCCGTTGACCGCCTCCGGCGCGTGGGCGCCCGCCAGCCCGGGCCGCGACGGGGTGGCGACCCCGGCGGGCTGCACCAGCAGGCTGTCGGGCAGGACCACCAGCACGGTGATGCCGCCGTACCAGGAGTGCCGCAACTGCACCCGGACGCCGTAGCGGGCGGCCAGCCGGCTCACCACGTACAGCCCGAGCTTGCGGGACAGGCCAAGGTCGACCCTTGGAGGGTTGGCCAGGCGCTCGTTGACCTCGAGCAGCTCGGCGTCGCTCATGCCGACGCCACGGTCCTCGATCTCGATCATGTAGCCGCCGAGCACCGGCTGGCCGGCGATGTGCACCATCGTCCCAGGCGGGGAGAACGAGGTGGCGTTCTCCACCAGCTCGGCGAGCAGGTGGATGACGTCGGCGACGCCCTGGCCGGTGACGCCGACCTCGTCGATCGGCAGCAGCTCGATGCGGGTGTAGTCCTCCACCTCGGCGGTGGCGGCGCGCACCACCTCGTAGAGGGTGACCGGCCGGCTCCAGCGCCGCGCCGGCTTGGCGCCGGAGAGCACGATCAGGTCCTCGGCGTTGCGCCGCAGGCGGGTGGCGAGGTGGTCGAGGCGGAACAGCTCCTGCAGGGCGTCGGCGTCGGTCTCGTCCCGCTCGAGCTTGTCGATCAGCTCGAGCTGCCGGTCGATCAGGGCCTGGCTGCGCCTGGCGAGGTTGAGGAACATGTCGCCGACGCTCTTGCGCAGGGCGGCCTGCTCGAGGGCGAGGTCGACGGCGGCCCGGTGGGCGCTGTTGAACGCCTCGGCCACCTGGCCGATCTCGTCGCGGGCGGTCACGTCGACCGGGTCGGCCTCGGCCTGGGGATCGACCCGCTCGTTGCGCGACAGCCGCTCGACCACGCCGGGCAGCCGCCGCCGCGCCACGCTCCTGGCGGCGCTGCGCAGCGCCGCCAGCGGGCGCACCATGGACCGCTCCATGTGCAGCGCGAACGCGACCGCGAGGGCGACCACGATCAGGGTGACCAGGATGTTGTTGGTCAGGCTGCGCGCGTGGGAGAGGGCGTCGGCGCGGTTGGCGCGCAGCATCTCGGCGGCCAGGCGCTGCTCGACTTGGCGGAACGCCTCGACCTTGCCGCTCATGATCGCCAGCCACTGGTCGGGGGCGATGTTCGTGTTGCCCTGGCCAGCCTGCTTGGCCAGGGATTCGGCCAGGCGGGTGCCACGCTGCGCCTCGCTGCCCGAGAGCCACGGCTGGTAGAGGTTCTGCTGCTCGTCGAGCGCGAAGGCGTCGAACTGCTCGGTCCAGGTCGCCTCCGCCCCGACGGCGTCGGCGAAGGTCTCGCGCTCGTTGCCGCGGAAGCGGCCGGTCGCCAGCACCGCCGCGCCGAAGCCGCGCTGGTAGGAGACCGCCTCCTTGGCCTGGGACATGGCCACGTAGGCGGTGGCGCTGCGGTACACCGCCGGGGTCAGCCCGGCCGCCGCGATGTCGGTGTTGAGGCCCAGGATGTTCCTGATCAGCTCGGTGTAGTAGGGCAGGACCTCAGTGGGGCTCAGCGGCAGCTGGTCGATCGCCTGGCGGCGGGCGGAGAGCTGGCCGAGCTTCTCGCGCACGGCCGCGACCTGCCTGGTGAAGCCGCGCTGCTCGGCCTTGTGCACCGACTCGCTGGCCTGGTCCCAGTCGGTCCCGATCGCCCGGTCGACCCGGGCGCGCTGGACCAGGACCTCCTTGTAGGAGGCCGCCTCCTTGCCGCTGCCGATCCAGTTCACCGAGTGGTCCCGTTCGAGCTGCAGCTCGTGGCCCAGGTCGCCGAGGCCGATGGCGAAGGTCAGCAGCTGCCGCTCCTTGTCGGCCCGGAACCCGGCGGCGACGCTGGACTGGATCTGGCTGGCGGCCACGATGGTCAGGGTCAGGATCGGCAGCAGGAAGATGGCGATGAGCCGCGTCCGGATCCGTACGTCGTCGAGTGCGCGCATGGCTCAGGCACCTCCCGCCTTCGCGGTTCCTCGCAGTGCGCCCGAGGCTCGCACCAGCGCGTGCTGCACCACCTCGATCAGCACCGCCTTGGAGGACTCGCGCTGCCTGGCGTCGCACAGGACGATCGGGACCTCCTCGCTGACCACCAGCGCCTCGCGCACGTCCTCGACGGTGTGCAGCACCTCGCCGAAGAAGCAGTTGATGCCGACCACGAAGGGGACGCCGCGCTGCTCGAAGTAGTCCACCGCGGGGAAGCTGTCGTCCAGGCGCCGGGTGTCGACCAGCACGACCGCCCCGATCGCTCCCCGGACCAGCTCGTCCCACATGAACCAGAAGCGCTCCTGCCCTGGCGTGCCGAACAGGTAAAGGATCAGGTCGGAGTCCAGGGTGATGCGGCCGAAGTCGAGCGCCACCGTGGTGGTGGTCTTGTGGGGCAGCTTGGTGAGGTCGTCCACACCGGAGCTGGCCGCGGTCATCACCGCCTCGGTGGTCAGCGGCTCGATCTCCGACACCGAGCCCACCAAGGTGGTCTTGCCCACTCCGAAGCCGCCGGCGATGACGATCTTGACCGCCGTCGGCGCCCTGGGGGACCGGGCGTTCGGAGCTGATCTAGATTGCGCGGAGGCCATAGAGAACCCTCTCGAGGAGTGCAAGGTCCGGACGGTCGTCGTCCGACCGGTGGGGTGGGTGCACGGCCAGGAGCCCCCCTTCCGCCATGTCGCCGATGAGCACCCTGGCGACGCCGAGCGGGACGTCGAGGCGGGCGGAGATCTCCGCGACCGAGAGCAGGTCCCTGCAGAGCATGGCGATCGAGCGCTGCTCGAGGTTGAGTGTCGGCGCCGCCATCTCGCCCTCGGCGGTGGTCGTCACCAGCGTCTCCAGCTCGAGCTCCTCGTCGCGGATGGAGCGGGTCCGTCCGCCGGTCATCGCGTACGGTCGGACGACCGGGCCGGGGTCCCGCCCGTCGTCGTTCCGGCTCGAGTCCGGCGAGACCGTGGTCATCGCGGCAGGGAGGCCTGCAGCTCGGCCCGCAGGGCGGGCGTGAGGACGTCGCCGGCGCGGGCGACCAGCAGGGCCATCTCGTAGCCGATCAGGCCGATGTCGGCGTTGGGGGACGCCAGCACCGCCAGGCAGGAGCCGTCGCTGATCAGCATCACGAACAGGAAGCCCTTCTCCATCTCGACGACCGTCTGGTTGACGTTGCCGCCGCCGAAGTACCTGGCCGCGCCTTGGGTGAGGCTGGACAGACCGGACGCCACGGCCGCGAGCTGGTCGGCGGTGGTGCGGTCGAGGTCCTCCGAGACCGCCACGGGGAGCCCGTCGGCCGAGACCACGATCGTGTGGATGACCCCTGGGACCTTCCGCACGAAGTTCGTGACAAGCCAGTTCAGGTTCTCCGCTTCTCTGCTGAGTTCGGCCATCTCAACTCCTCGTGGCGCTGGACGGGTCGGTGCCCCCGGCCCCGGTCACGCCGGGGTCTCCCGGCGCCTCCGGTCCTTCGTTGTCATCGGGGACGGACGCCTCCTGGCGTCCGCGCTCGAAGCCCTGCTGGTAGCTGGACAGCCGCTGCCGGATGTCGTCGGGCGAGCGGGCGGAGACGGTCTCGTCGGCCTCACCGCCCCCGCGTGGCGACGTGCCGGACAGGCCCGGCGCCAGGCGCGCGCGGGGAACCCGCAGCGGCAGGCCGGCGTCGGTCCGCGGGGGCGGGCCGAGCGGTGGGCCGAGCGGGCCGACGGCCGCCTCGTCGCTCGTTGGTCCGTCCCCGGGAGCTGGCGCCGCGACCGGCGGTGGCATCGGGACCTGGATGCCGTCCGGTGGTGGTCCGGGGCCGAACCAGTCGGAGCGGGCCGCCTCGAAGATGGGCAGCCGGACCTCTTCGGAGCCGCGGCCTCGCGGCCCGGCGGGCGGCGGGCTCGCGGCCGGCGGCGGGGCCGCGGTCACCGACGAGGACGAGACCACCGGGGCGCGCGCCGGCGGGGCCACGCCGCCGGCCATCGCCGGGGCGAGCAGGGCGTCACGGTCGGCCATCACGACCAGCGAGTTGGGCAGCAGGACCAGCGCGGTCACGCCCTCGTACCAGGAGTGGCGCAACTGGACCTTGATGCCGTGGCGGGTGGCCAGGCGGGCGACCACGAACAGGCCGAGGCGCTGCGGCAGGGTCGGGTCGATACCGGTCGGGTTGACCAGGCGCTCGTTGATCTCCACCAGCTCGGCATTGGACATGCCGATGCCGCGGTCCTCGATCTCGATCACGTAGCCGGTGGTGACCGTCTGGCCCGCCACGTGCACCATCGTCTGTGGCGGTGAGAACGAGGTCGCGTTCTCGATCAGCTCGGCCAGGATGTGGGCCACGTCGCTGGCCGCCTCGCCGATGATGGCCAGCTCGTCGAGGCGCACGAGCTCCACCCGGCGGTAGTCCTCCACCTCCGAGAGGGCGGCCTGCAGGACCTCGGGGAGCGGGACCGGCTCGCTCCAGCGGCGCGGCGGTGTCGCGCCGGAGAGCACGATCAGGTCCTCGGCGTTGCGCCGCATGCTGGTCGCCAGGCGGTCGAGGCGCAGGAACTCCTCGCGCGCCGCCTGGTTGCTCTCCCGTCCCTCCAGGTCCTCGATCAGCTCGAGCTGGCGGTCGATCAGGACCTGGTTGCGCCTGGCGAAGTTGAGGAACATGTCGCCGACGCTCTTGCGCAGGGCCGCCTGCTCGGTGGCGACCTGGACGGCGACGTGGTGCACCTGGCTGAAGGCCGTCGCCACCTCGCCGATCTCGTTGCCGGCGACGACCGCGGGGGGGACCTCCTCGGGCTCGAGGTCGACCTCCTCGGTCCGCTCCAGCTGCTTGAGGCGCTCCACCACCGTCGGCAGCCGGCGCTCGACCAGCTCCTGGGCGGACTCCTTGAGGCGCTTGAGCGACTGGACCATCGACTGCGACATCGACAACGAGATGCCGACCGAGACGAACAGCACCAGCATGATCAGGCCGCTGCCGGTGATCGTCGAGGTGTTGGCGGCCTTGTGCGCGGCGTCGATGCTGCGCAGCAGGCTGAAGGTCTGCTCCTGCTCGACCGCGCGCAGCCGGTCGACCTTGGCGTTGCCGGCGGTCAGCCACTCCTCCGGGTTGACGCTCAGGTCGAGCCGGTTGGGCAGTCTCAAGGCGGCCTGGCGAAGCTGCGCCGAGCGCTCGACGCCGAAGCCGGTCACCGTGCGTGCGTAGAGGCCGCGCTGCTCGGGGGTGGCGAACGCCTGGAACTCCCGCAGCCAGGAGTCGCCCGCCGAGACCGCCGCGGTGAGCTTGTCGCGGTCCTCGCCGGCGGCCAGGCCGGTCGGCGCCTGCGGCGCGACCGCCTGGTGGACCAGCAGGGCGTACAGCAGGCTGCGCTCGTAGGCGACGTTCTCCTTGCCGCGCGAGAGGCGCACCACGTTGTTCATGTTCTGGACCAGCTCCAGGCTGACGTTGCCGAGGGTCGCCTGGCGCTCGGTGAACTCGAGGGGCACCTGCTTCTCGAGGTCGAGCAGCTCGCCGATGGTGTCGGTGTAGTAGTCGAGGGCGCGCGTGGGGGCCACGTTGGGCTTGTCCATCGCCGCCCGCTGCCCGGCCAGCTCGCTCAGGCGGCGGTCGACGTTGGCGGCGTGCTTGTGCATCCGGTCCTGGTAGCTGCCGAAGGCGAGCTTGGCGGTCTCGGCCCGGTACTCGGCCGCCACCCGGTCGACCCGGGCCTGCTGCGTGAAAAGGCGGTCGCGGCCGGCGAGCCGGTCAGTGGCCAGGTACGCGGTCGCCAGGTCACGCTCTTTTTGCAGCTCGGACGTCAGGTCGAGGCTCTTGTCCATGAAGTTCGCCAGCGCGGTCAGGCTCTCCGCCTCACGGCCCTGGACCACGTTCTGGTTGGTGCGCGAGGCCACCAACAGCAGCATCACCAGCACCGGAAGGGCCAGGATGGCGATCAGCTTCGACCGGATCGGTAGATTCTGGAGCATTTCCTACCCTTCGTCCTGACCAACGGGCCCGGGGAGCCGGTGGTGCGAGACGGACCGCGCTGACTGCGGGGATGGTGCGGTGCCGGGGCGCTGGCCTGCGGTTCGCGTGGGGATGGGGGGAGTGGGGGGCGAGAAAAGCTACTGACCGGGTGCTCGCGAGCGGTGCTGCGGCCGCACGATGGAATTCCGCTCGCTCGCCGCAGCCGGGCATGGCGACCATCCGTCGCGGTTGGGAGCGGGGGCTCCCGTCACCGCCACGACGGTGTACCGGGGGTTGGCCGGGGCGGAGCGTCGACCGCAGGGAGGACGCCGCGATGGCCGGTCGCCGGCGACGCAAATGCCGTCGCTCCACACCACGCGGGGACGCCGGCGGGGGATGCCGCCTGGCGCTGGGAGGCGCGTGGGGAGGAACACGGCTGCGTATTGTGCCGAGGACCACGTCCATACATAGCCGTAACTATTGGCGATGCGGGGTCCGTAAGCAACTCTCGTGAGGTCGACCAAATGGGCAATCGACTTGATCGCCTCAGGTGCTCGAATTGCTCGAGTGCTTGTACGCCGGCACGACCACAGGTCGGCACGGGGATGACCGCGCCCTGGGAGGGCGAGGGTCGGCGCGCGCCCGGCAGGCCTCATCCTGGGCTTACGAGCGCGGTAGATCGATAGTTAGAACGACCTACGTCGCACGCAGGAGACGGACCGGGCGAACCACCCTGCGGGCAGGCGTGGTGCGACCGCCGCCGCCGCGGGTCCCTCAGGTGTCCACCGAGGTACCCGGGGTCCCGGACGTGCCCCCTGACCGCTTCATACGTCGCGTCGCGCCGCGGCGGCGACGCCGCGCCGCGGGAAGACGGCGGCGGCGCCGAGGCTCGCCGGGTGCGCCGGCGATTTCCCGCCGTGGCGCACGACGACACCGTCGAAATAGAGCTGACACTGCCTGACGGGAATTGCAGAAAGATTACCCAGGCGACCGCCGGCCGAACGCCCAGCCCTTTTCGCCGTTCCCAGGCCGGCCGGAGGGACCCTCGGACGCCACTGTGGGCGCGGCTCGGAGACGGGCCGTGACGGCTCCGCCGTGAGCGGCTCCCATCCCCTCCTCCGAGCGGCGGGTCGGCCCGGCGGATCGGGAATCCCACCGATCAGTCGCGGGTTGATACATCCGTACGGACGCACGACCCACGGGCGCCCCCACGCCCGCCCCAGACCAGGCCCTTTGCGCGAGGTCGTCAACTGGATGGCTGGCTCGCTGCAGCAGCTCGGTACACCGCGTCGGCGCCTCCCGCGTCTGACGCGCGGCCGGCCGCTGCCCGGCAGCGGCGGCAGGCCCCCTCGCCGCCTGCTGCTCGAGGCGCTGATCGTGCTCGCGCTCGTGCTCGTGGCCGCGGCGCTGGGCGCGCCGCGGCTCGAGGCGCACGCCGTCCTGGTCGCCACGCAGCCGGAGGACGGGTCGATCCTGCAGCAGGCGCCAAGGGCGCTGGTGCTGCAGTTCGACAACTCGGTCGAGGTCGCCCTCGGCGGCGTCCAGGTGACCGACGCCGGCGGCCGGCGGGTCGACCGCGGCCGACCCGAGCACCCGGGCGGCGACGGGCGCGTGGTGCGCGTGCCGCTGCGCCACGACCTCAGCGGCGCCTACAGCGCCGCCTGGCGCGTCACCAGCGACGACGGCCACCAGGTCAGCGACTCCATCAGCTTCATCGTGCGCGGCGGCGGCGGCGAGGGCTGGCTGGCCGCGGGCGGCTCGGGCGGCGGCGGCAGCGGCCGCCTGGCCGGCGCGCTGCTCGCCGGCACCAGGTTCGCCCTGTTCGCCTCGCTGGTGCTGCTGGTCGGCGGGCTCGCCTTCCTGGTCGCCATCTGGCCGCAGGGCGCCGGCGCCGCGCGGGTGCGGCAACTGCTGGCCGGCTCGTGGACGGCCGCCGTGGTCGCCACCGTTGCGGCGATCCCGCTGCAGGGCGTGGTCGCCACCGGGGCGCCGCTCGGTGACGTGCTGGACACGGAGCTGCTCGGTGAGGTCCTCGCCACCCGCTACGGCCGCGTGTCAACCGTGCGGCTTGGCATCCTCTGTGCCGCCGTGCCCCTGCTCCTGATCGTCTCGCGCCGCCCGGAGCTGGCGCGGCCGGGCACCACGCGCTGGTTCGTCCCGCTGGCCGGGCTGCTCGGCGCCGGCCTGCTCGCCACCCCCGGTCTCGCCGGCCACGCCGGCAACGGCAGGCTCGTCCCCCTCGGGGTCGCCGCCGACCTGCTGCACCTTGCCGCGGTCTCGGTCTGGCTCGGCGGCCTGGTCGTGCTGGTCACCGCGGTGCTGCCGCGGCGTGAGCCGGCCGAGCTCCGCCGCGTGGTGCCGCGCTTCTCCGAGCTGGCCTTCGACGCCGTGGTGGTGATCGTGATCAGCGGCCTGTACCAGGCCTGGCGCCAGGTGGGCCAGCCGAGCGCGCTGACCTCGACGACCTACGGCCGGCTGCTGCTCGCCAAGGTCGCCGTGGCCGCGGTCCTGGTCGGCTTCGGCGCGCTCAGCCGCCGCGTGGTCCAGGACCGCCTGGTGGCCACCGGCACCCTGGTCGCCCGGCCAGCCGGGCCCGGCGCGGCCCGCCTCGACCCGGACGTGGCCGCCGTTGCCCGCCTGCGCCGCTCGATCGGCGCGGAGGTGGCGATCGCGGCCCTCGTCCTCGCCCTCACCTCGGTGCTGGTCAACACCGACCCCGCCGCCAGCGCCAGCGCCGCGGGCTCCCCCGCCGCCCTGGCCGGACCGTTCTCGACCTCGCTCGCGACCACCACGGGGACGGTCTCGGTGGAGGTCGCCCCGGCGCGGGTCGGCGTCGACCAGGTCGAGCTCGCCGCCCTCGACCAGCGCGGCCGACCCGCCGCGGTCGACCGGCTCGAGGCCAAGCTGCGCGACCCCACCAAGGGCGGCGCCCAGCTCACCGTCACCCTCGCCAAGACCGGCCAAGGCCGCTACGGCGGCACCGTTCGCATCCCCTCCCCAGGCTGGTGGCAGCTCGCGCTCACCATCAGCCGAGGGGATCTCGAGGAAACCCAGGTCACCACCTTGTCGATCCGCTGAATGAGGTAATCGCGATGGGCATCACGGGACTGTTCAGGGCTGCCAGGAGCCTGCGGCGTGGGCACGCCGGCGCCGTCGTCGCGGCGACCGCCGTGCCGCTGGCGGCCGTCCTGCTCGCCGGCTGCAGCGGCGGCGGACACGGCACGTCGGCGCTGGCCGCCCGCGTCGAGCCGGCGGAGGCGCCGGTGCGGACCATGCAGGTGGAGAAGCATTACAAGGACGCCAAGGGCAACCGCTTCGCCATCGAGGTCACCATCGGCCCGGTCAAGGACCCCGGCATCTGCGCCGAGCTGTCGCCGTCCAACGCCTACAGCCACGCCATGCTGCTGACCTTCACCAGCGAGGCGGCCAAGAGCAAGAGGGTCCGCCTGCCGCGCATCGCCGTGCGGGACAGGGCGGTCACCTTCACCAGCACCGACAAGAGCGGGGTCGCCTGCAGCACGATCGTCTCGACCAGCGACAAGACCGTGCTCCGCGGCGGCCAGCACGAGCAGTTCCAGGCGCTGGTCTCGCGGCCGAGGGACGGCGTCGGCGACCTCGTCCTGACCGTCTGGCCACACGGCAAGCCCCAGAAGGACCTGCTGCGCATCCCGTTCCGCTCACTCCCGTAGCCACCACCGCCTCCTCCCGCAAGGAGACAGCCTGATGAGCACGTACCGCCCGAGCGAGCCGCCCGCCTGGGATCCCATGCCCGGGGGGCGGCCGAACCCGCTCCCCGATCCCGACGGCCCGGCCTACCAGGCGATGGCCGGCGGGTACGGCGCCGGCGACCCGCGCTGGGAGATGGGCAGGCAGCCGTACGGCCCCCCGCAGCCCGGCTACGAGGAGCTCGGCTACGCCCCGGAGGAGCCGGGCTACGGAGCCATGGACGCCCCCTACGACACCATGGACCCGCCCTACGACGAGATCGACGAGGCCGACCCGGAGATGGACGGCGAGGCGCTCGACGACCGGCCGGAGCCGAACGGGGGCGTCGCCGCGGCCGTCATCGCCGCAGGGATCGGCTGTGCCACGCTCGGCTTCCTGGTGGTCGCGGCGGCGGCCAGCCCGCAGGTGAGCCAGTGGCTCACCTTCTACACGCCGACCGGCCCGCTGAGCGGCAAGGCGATCGTGAGCAGCGTGATCTACCTGGTAGCCTGGCCCAACCTCCACTACCGCCTGCGCGACAAGCAGGTCGACCTGTACAAGGCCTTCATGGTCACCATCCTGCTGGTCGCCCTCGGCATCATCGGCACCTTTCCCCCTTTCTATCAGCTCTTCATTAGGGTGCGCTGAGCCCTTCGGTCGGGGCCGCGCGCTCAGGCGCCGTAAGGGCCGCGCGGTGAGGAGCGGCGCACCGCCGCGCGGCCGAGCGATGGCGGCGGGTCGGGCGTGGTGAGGGCGATGTCGCGGCCGAAGAACGGCTCGACGGCCCAGTCGAGCAGGACCCGCAGCCGCCGCTCGACGCCTGGCAGCTTGCTGAGGTAGATGCCGCGCCACATCAGCCAGGCAAGGACGCCGGAGAAGCAGACGCCCCTGATGTCGGCCACGGCGCTGCGGTGGCCGACCGTGGCGAGGAAGCCGACCGTCCTGAACCTGAACGGCTTTGGCCGGCCGCCCTCGAGCACCCTGACGAGGTTGTCGGCCAGGGCTTTCGCCTGGCGCACGGCGTGCTGGGCGGTTGGCGGGCAGGGCCGGCCGCCGCCCGCGGCGTCGGGGATCTCCGCGCAGTCCCCCACCGCCCAGACGTTGCTGGCGCCGGCCACCCGCAGGCTTGCGTCGGCGACCACCGCGCCCGCGGCGTTGTGCTGGAACGGCAGGCCGGCGATGACGCGGCTGGGATGGTTGCCTGCCGCCCAGACGAGCGTCCTGGTGGGGAGCTGGCTGCCGTCGCTGAGCGCGACCGCGTCGCTGCTGGCGCTGGTCACGCGGGTCTCCAGCAGGCAGTGGACGCCGCGGTGGCGCAGCTTGCGCAAGGCGTAGTCGCCGAGCTCGGGCTCGGTCTCCGGGAGGATGCGGTCGCGGCGGTGGACCAGCACGAATTCCGCCTCGTCGACCACGTTGGGGAAGTAGCGACGCACGCCGCGGACCAGGTCGCAGAGGCCGGCCATGATCTCGACGCCGGCGAAGCCGCCGCCGGCGACCACGAAGGTGAGCTGGCGCCTGCGCTCCAGCGGGTCCTGCGCCACGTCGGCCTGCTCGAGCCGGGCGATCACGTGGTTGCGCAGGGTGATGGCGTCGCCGATGGTCTTCAGGGGCACGGAGTTGGCGCGCACCCCGGGCAGGTCGAGGTAGTTCGGCACCGCGCCGAGGGCGAGCACCAGGTGGTCGTAGGGCAGCGCCTCGGTGGTGACCGAGCCGCTGGCGCGAAGCTGGACCAGTTGCTCGTCGGTGTCGATGCGGTCGACCTCCGCCAACCGGAACCTGGTGCGCGGGCAGGCCGCCCGCACCGGCACGCCGACGTGGTTCGGCTCGAGCGACCTGGACGCGACCTCGGCCAGCATCGGCGTGAACAGCAGGGCGTTGCTCTGGCTGACGATGGTGACGTCCATGCTCGGCACGCGCGGCAGCAGCCGTTCGAGCCGCTGAGCGACGGCGACCCCGCCGAAGCCTCCGCCGAGGACCACGACGCGGACCCGCGGCTGCGCCGGGTCCGGCGCCGCGCCCAGTCGCGAGCTCCGCTCGCCGCCGAGGTGGCGCACGGCCGCCTCCTGGAACAGCAGCCCGGTCAGGGAGCTGAGCAGCACCACCGCGAGCAGGCTGGGGAGCCGGTCGCCGACGGCGGCGACGCTCCAGAACGGCGCCCGGCCGGCCAGCAGCGGGACCAGCGTGAGCGAGACAGCGAACCACCACACCACGCCGACCAGGAGCCCGGTGGTCAGTGCCTGGGCGTGACTGCTCGGCCGGTAGCGGAACAGCAGCGCCAGGAGCCGGGACTGGCGTGGTACCGGCGGCAGCGGCCGGCCGGAGAGGCCGTCGGGCCGCCACGGCGGTGGGCCGGCGAAGGGCTCTCGGTCCGGGAACCGTCGGCCGTTGCCGTTCGGTTCGGGAGGTGGTGGCAGGCCGGCGGGCCACCCTGGGAAGGTGGCGTCGCCTGGTGGCTGCTGGGCGGGCACGGGCGGGACGCCGTAGGGAGCAGGGCCGGGAGGAACGCCGTCATAGGGCGCGCCGCGGGGCACGCGCGGGAGGCCGACGTCCGGCGGGAACGGCGCTGCGCCCTGCGGCGGGCGCGCTCCGGGGAAGCCTCGCCGGCCGGCGGGCGGCGGTGGCGTCGGGCGGCGCGGCGCGCGCTTGGCGGGGCCACGGCCGCCAGGAGGCGGTGGTAGGGGTCGCCGGCCGTGCGGGGGCTCGGTGGGCTCGGCCCAGGCGTCAGCGGGATCTTCCCAGGACGGCGGTCGCGCTGGCCGCGGGGTGGTGGAGTCGGGATCCCTCGGGTAGCTGTCCATCCGCCTCACATGGGGCTGCCATCGGCACTGAGACCCGGTCGCTTGGAGGGGAGCCGCTCCGGCGGGCGTGGCCGGAACGTCCGGGCGACCTCCGCAGCGGCCTGCGGAAGGGCATGGCGACGGGCCGGTGGTGGGAGTCTTAGGGAGTCATTCGAGCGTGAAATTATCGCGGCCTTGCTCGGGGGGTCGGCAAGGGAATCCTGCCCGCGACACTGTGGCGGATCTTCGGCGGGACCTCAAGCGCTCCGGCTTCCCCAGAACTACCGGCATTACCTGGTAGCCGCCGACCGCGACCATAGCGACCAGGGCGAGCGGAATGGTGGCGCCGAACGGCGCCGGGCAAGGAAGCGGGCCGGCGTCGCAGACGCCGGCCCGCTCCCAGTCCCGGTTGTTCAGCGACGGCGGGCGTGCGCGCCGCCGACCGCCAGCCGGCGTGGCCGGTAGCGGAACATCGTCAGCAGCGCGAGGCCGGTAGCCACCACGGCGAACCCGACACCGAGCAGCGCCGGGGTCCTGCTGCTGCCCGTCAGCGCGAGCTGGCCGTTGTCGAGCGCGAGCTGGCCGCGGATGGCGCCCTTGGGGAACTGCTTGGTGTGGACGTTGACGTAGTAGTTCTGCGGGTTGTTCCGCAGGCCGTTGAGCACGGCCACGTCCTGGACGGTGGTGCAGCTCTGGTCGACTCCCTTGCCGCTGGCCTTGCGGGCGTCGCCGAAGAACGGCACCACGATGTTGCCGGCAACGCCCTTGGCGCCGAAGTGGATGTGCGAGGCGATCGCCGGCTGGCTGCTCAGGCCACTCCAGGTGACCTTCCAGCAGACCTTGTTGCCGTCGACGGTGACCCACGCCTGGCCGGTGCCGCCCTTGTCGGCCGGGCCCGGCACCTCCTCGCCACCGGTCAGCGAGGTGACGAGCTTGATCTTCTTCCCCGACGAGGCGGACTGGCTCGCGCTCACCGAGCCGCTGGAAGCGCTCGTCCCGCTGGCCCCGTAGGCCCCGGCGCCGGACTGCTGCCCGCCCGACTGGCCGTACACGCCGGCCTGGCCCGACTGGCCGTAGGCGTTGCCCTGCTGCTGCGTGGCGGGCGCCTGCTGCGCCTGGATCACGTTGCCGCTGCCGCTGTAGGCGCGCTGCTTCTGCGGCTGGGCCTGGGCCTGGGGAGCGGCGTAGCCAGCCTGCGGCGCACTCGACCCCTTGGCCTTGGAGCCGTCGCTGTACTGCGTCGGCGCGACCGATGCGACCAGGATCGCCGCGGCGGCCGCGACGAGTGTCGCCAGGATGAGCTTCTTCACCACGGGACGACCCTTTCCGATCGAGGACTGGACGACGGTCGCGCGCCGGGCCGGCTCCGGATTGGCTGACCCGGGGGCGCGGCGAACACGCCGATGCGTGCACGCGACGGTGGCGTACCAGCCCGAGCGACCACTTGGGGGAAATGGCCGAGGCTGCATCGGGGGATTTCAAGGCCACTGGGGGGATGGCCTCACGACCATACGGTGGGGGAGTCGATGGGTCAAATTCTCGCTGTCGTCATCACCTCTCGGCGCGGTGTGTCGCGAGGGAACTGTCGTCTCTCGATAGAGGAACCATCCGTGATGGCCGCCGATTCCTGAAGCGGAGCTCACGACGCCTTGGCGTGCTCCCCCGCCTCGGCCGCCTGCATCACCAGGATCTGGCGCAGGCGCCCCCGAGCGCGGTGCAGCCGCGAGAGGACGGTGCCGCGCGGCGTGCCCATGACCTCGCCAGCCTCGGCGCAGGACAGCCCGTGGATCTCGACCAGGGTCACGGCGTCCCTGAACGGGTCGGGCAGCTGGGCCAGCGCCCGGTGCAGCGCCTCCCGGTCGAGCAGCCGCAGCGCCTGCTCCTCCGGCCCCGGGTCGCTCGAGGGCAGCTCGGAGACCAGGTCGTCCTCCTCGCCCACCGGGTCGACCCGCGGCATGCGCATGCGCCGGCGGTAGTCGTTGCACGACACGTTGTAGGCGATGCGCAGCAGCCAGGCGCGCAGGTTGGTGCCTGGCTCGAAGGAGTGGAAGGAGCGGAAGGCCCGCAGGAAGGTCTCCTGGGTGATGTCCTGCGCGTCCGCGGCGTCGCCGGTCATCCGGTAGGACGCGTCGTAGACGACGCCCATGTACGGGAGCGCGGTCGACTCGAACCGCCTGCGCATCAGCTCGTCCATAGCGCGGTCACCTTCCTTGCAGCGAGCGGCCGAAGAACGGCGGGTGCGGGGTTCGCCTGCCGGCACGGTGGTGGTCATCAGATGTGCCACGGCCGGTGCATGAAGTCGTTGGGGGCAACCGTGTTGAGGATGAAGCCGAGCATCGAGCCGACGATCGCGACCGCGAACGCCACCAGGAACAGGTTGGTGAGCATCTTGCGGAGCCGTAGGTCCGTTACCAGCAGCCGGTTGTACTTCAGGACCACGAAGGCGACGGCGGTGGTCAGGAAGGGGATCATCCAGCCGGAGTTGATCTTCCACTCCATCCCGAAGGTGTCCCAGAACGCCAGGCTCTTGTTGGCCCAGAGGAACTTCTGCGGGTAGGCGTTGAGGTTGACCACGCCGGCGCGGGGGACGGCCCGGTAGCCGGCGTAGCCGAAGAAGGTCCCGACGATCATGGTGACCCAGGCGGCGGCCGCCATGGCGATCGTGGACCACCTCCGGACCATCTCCTTGGTGCGGGTCTCCTTGCGCGTCACCAGGGTGGTGAGGCCACCGCCGAACGCGTGGACCAGGACGATGCCGGCGGTGGCGTGGGTGGAGAAGAACAGCTGCCTGGTGGTCATCATGCGACCGGCCACGATGGCGAGGCCGAGGCCGATGACCACCGCGATGACCCCGCCGATGAGGGTCATGCTGGCCCCGTTGACCAGCTCGGAGGCGCGGCGGCTGGCCGCCCGGCCGAGGCTGCGGCGGCGCAGCTGGTGCACCGGCAGGGAGTACCCGTCCGGCCCGGCGTCCTCCTCGTAGGGATCGCGCTCGTAGTAGTCGGGCTCGGGCGGGGCGTAGGCGGGCTCGCCGTAGCCGGCGGGCTCGACGACCGTCGCCGCCTCGGCGTAGGCGGGCGCGTACGCCTCCGCCTGGCCGTACGCCGGCGCGTACGCCTCCGCCTGGCCGTAGGCCGGCGCGTACGCCTCCGGTGGGCCGTAGGACTGGGCGTAGCCGTAGGAGGGCTCGCCACCCGGCCCGTAGTAGGCGAGGTCGACCTGGTCGCGCTCGCCGGCCATCGGGCCGGTGGAGTCGGGGTCGCCGTAGCCTGGGGCGGGCATCGTCGAGGGGTCGTAGCCGTAGCCGTACCCGGCGCTGGCGTAGCCGTAGCCCATGCCGGCGTGGCCGAGCGCCGGGTCCTCGAGCGGGGGCGCCGCCTGGCCGGGGTCGCCGTACATGGCGCGGCCGTAGGCGCTGCCGGCCAGGTCCGGGTCGGTGGTGTCCGGGTCGCTGTAATAGGACCCGCCGTACGGGGCGCCTGCCCAGTTCGCGTCGGTGTAGCCGAGACCGGTGCCCGGGCCGGCGTGCACGCCGGCATCTCCATAGAGCGCGCGCGCGTAGGCCGAGTCGTCGGCCTCGGGCGTCCCATATCCTGCGTACTGCTGGTCGAGCGGCGTGCCGTTGGGGGCGGGCTCCGCGTAGAGCTGCTGGCCCTCGTAGCCGGGGACGTCCGGCATGGACGCGTCCGGCGGGAGGCCCGCTCCCGGGTACTGCCGTGGACTGGTGCGCATGGGGGATCACCCTCCGCCAGGCAGGGGGCACCTAGTCGCGATCACGTCGAGAGCTGGCCTCTGCGCGCCCGGAGGTCGGGTGCTCCGCCGCTACGACCGCGGAGCGACGGACCGTCCCCGTTGCGGCAGGCCCGGCGGCATCGACGTCAGCGCGAGCTCACTGCTGGAGGTGCTTGGGGTATGGGGGCTACGGCAGAACCCGTCCTCAGGTCCTGCCAGGCGGCAGAACCCGTCCTCAGGCCCTGCCGCCGGATTCCCAGTGGGGGCTGGGTCTCCTTATGAGCTCGTGGGGGATCGTGCTCGCGGCGAACGCTACGACAGGGGCGCAGCGTAGTCAAATCTTAGAGTTGCCGTCACCTTTTCGTGATCTTTCACGTTGGACGTCGTTTCCAACCTCCGCGCCGACAGGCCCGCGGCGCGACCGGCGCCCCGGATTCGGGCGCTTCGGGCTCCTCCCGCGCGCCGCCGCCGCCGCTTCCCCTCGCTCCCGGGAGCATCCATCTGCCCAGCTCAGCGTGTCACCGCCGGCCGCGGATCCGGCGCTCGGGCGCTCGCAGCGCCGGCTTGCGGTTACCCGCGGCACGGGCCGCTCCGGCGCCGCGCGACAGGGCGCTCCGGCCCACGGGCAGGCAAGGGCCAAACGCCTCGCAGCTCGGGAATCCCCGGATGGGGACGAGCGAAAACTGAAGGTTCTGCCGAAGGCGCTCTCGGGAAATCTACGGAGGCCAAATCCTGCGGAATGCGGTACGGAATCTCGCTCGGCAGAGTTGTCGATCGCGTCACGACCTATCGCCACCACCCGAGCCGGTCGAGCTGCCCTCGAGCGCTCGGCCAGCGGTGGGGCGAGGGGCGCGGGACGCTCAGGCGCGCGCCGACCTGCGGCGGCGGTAGGCACGCGCCTTCATGGCGTTGCCGCAGCTCTCCATCCTGCACCAGCGGCCTGAGTGGTTCTTGGAGTGGTCGTAGAAGGCCCACTGGCACTCGTCGTTGCGGCAGGCCTTGAGGCGGGACCAGGTGCCCTCGGCCATGGAGCCGTAGACGATCGCGAGCAGGCGGGCGAGGGCCTGCTCGACGCCGGCCGCGTCGGGCTCGAGGCCGGCGTGGCCGTCGCCGGCGAAGCGGACCAGCAGCCGGGCGTTGCGCGCCGCCCGGTTGAGCGTCGCCACCGCCTCCGTTTCGAGCCCCTCGCCGGCGTTGGCGTGCAGCAGCGCCCGCAGTGCCTCGCGCACCTCGGCCGCGCGCTGCAGGTCGGCCGCGCCGAGGCGTTCCCCGGCGTCGAGCAGCTCCCGCTCCGCCAGCCAGGCCCGCAGCAGCTCAGGCTCGGCGAGCTGGTCGCTGCCTTCCTCGAGGTCGATGGTGTTCACGAACTGCTGGACCTGCGCCAGCCTCCCGGGCGCGGGCTGCCTCCCACCTGGCTCCATCGGGCTCCTCGATCCTGCACGGATCCTGCACGGTCAGGACCATCACCAGCCTAGTCAATCAGCAAGTGACCAACAAGCCTGCTTGGCCTCGAAAATCACCAGTAAAGCTCATTCGTCGGTGCGTAAGGCTGGCTCGGCCGGCCGGCGGCGGGCGTCGTAGCCACGGAACAGCGGCATGGCCAGCGCCACCAGCACCACTCCGGCGACGCTGAGCAACCCGCCAGACACCACCGAGGTGCGCACCCCGAAGAGCGCGGCGACCGATCCGGCCTCGACGTTGCCGAGCAGCGGGCCGGTGGAGTAGCTCAGCAGCTCGATCCCGGCCAGCCGGCCACGAAGTTGGTCGGGGATGGTCTGGTTCCAGATGACCATGCGGAAGATGCCACTGACCATGTCGGCGGCCCCGGCGAGGCCCAGCAGGGCCAGCGCGAGCCAGAGCCGACCCGCGAACCCGAACGCGGCGATCGCGGCACCCCAGATGGCGGCCGCGACCAGGATGGCCCGCCCGTGCCGCTGGACCCGGCCGGTCCAGCCGCTGGTCGCGTTCGCCAGCAGCGAGCCGACCGACGGCGCCGCGTAGAGCAGGCCCAGCACGCCGGCACCGCCGTAGCGGGCGGCGATCGCCGGGAACAGCGCCTGGGGCATGCCGAAGACCATCACCACGATGTCCACCACGTAGGTGCCGAGCAGCTCCTGCCGGCCGCGCGCGTAGCGCAGGCCTTCGACGACGCCCCGCAGGCTCGGCCGGGCGGCGTCCGGAGGTGGCGGCACGGCCCGCATCAGCCGCAGCATCGCCAGGGAGAACCCGAAGCTGACCACGTCCACCCCATAGGTCGACGCCAGCCCGAAGCGCGCCACCAGCAGGCCCCCGAGGGCCGGCCCGCCGACCATCCCGAGCGACATGCGCAGCGAGGCGAGTGCCGCGGCGGCGGCCATCTCCTCGCGGGGGACCAGCCGGGGCAGGAGCGCCTCGAGCGAGGGGCGCTGCAACCCGTCGAGCGCGGCGGCCAGCGAGGCGACCACGAACAGGACCCAGACCCGAGGGCGCCCGGCCAGCGCGTTGACCACCAGCACGGCCGAGAGCAGGGCCAGGCCGAGCTCGGTGAGCTGCACCATGCGGCGCCGGTCGTGGGCGTCGGCCAGCGCCCCACCGAGCAGGCCGGTGACCAGGAGTGGAGCCAGCTCGGCCACCCCGAGCAAGCCGACCATCAACGACGACCGGGTGAGCTGGTAGACCTGGAACGGGATCGCGACGTAGGTGATCATGCTGCCCGTGAAGCTCACCATCTGCCCAACGGACAGCAGTCGGAAGTCCCGATGGTGGCGCAGTGGAGCGAGCTCGACGGTTGCCAGCCGCAGCCAGCTCGACCAGTGCCGCCCTTGGTGGCCTTGCGGCCGCGTCCGCTCCTCCACGAAGTGGCATGCTCGCAGCCGACCCGATCGGGGCGCCAGCCAATTGCCGAGGGCGGCTCGTCCGCTCCAAGACGTTCGGCGTTGCCCGCTTTGACACCCAATGGCTGCGCGAGGGAACCTTAGGAGGCAATCTGACCAGGTCGCGTCGTTTTGGCGTCCCCCACTCTCGCAAGCTGTCGGCGCGGCGAACCGAGCAGCGGTTCTGGTCCCGGATGGCCACTCGCGTGGCGCGTGGACGGTGAGTCACATGCCCCTCGACCGGCCTGGTCGTAGTCTGCCGAGCGAGCCCCCCGAGCCGCGTCTCGCCGGTCCGACCAGGAGCTGAGCCAGCGTGCGAGGCCCGCGCCCGAACAGCGGCGGCTGGAGCGAGCCGCGGCGCCGGCCTGCCGACTGGACCCCCGACCCGGCGGCAGACGCGCAGGCCCCCGAGGCCGAGCAGCCGCCCGGCCGTCCCTGGAACGGCGAGCGTTTCCATGGCACGGCCCGCAACGGGCAACCCCAGAACGGGCACCAGCCCCAGGGCGACGAGCTCTTCCCGAGCCGGCCCTGGGAGGGCGGGCAGGCCGCCAGCCAGCCATGGAGCCCTGATCCGTCGCCGAGCCAGCCATGGGGCGTCCAGCCGGTCCGAGGCCCGAGCCGGGACACCGACCCGTCCGGCGGCGGAGCCTCCCCCAGCGAGCAGTCCCCGAGCCACTCCTGGGGCGTGCGGCCGTCCCCGGGTCAGGACCCCGCGCCCGCCGGCCAGGCCTGGGGCGTGCAGCCGGCCAATGGCCAGGGCCAAGGGGACGACACCGCGGCGGGCGGCGCGCGATCCCTCAGCGAGCTCTGGGGGGTGCAACCGATCCAGAGCAAGGCGCTGGAGCTGGCGCCGCCCTCCCGCGCCCAGCGTCTGGCGGCCACGCCCGCCTACGCCCGGCTCGGCGCGCCAGCCGCCAGCCTGCGTGGCAACGGCCGCATCACGCTGTTCATCGCCATCCCCCTGATCGTCAGCCTGCTGCTGCTCGTCACGGCCGGCCCTGGCCGCGTCCTGCCGCGCAAGAGCGCCCAGGACGCGGTCAAGCGCCCGGCGGCCGCCCCGGTGCAGCCGGGCGACCTCGACCGCCTGGTGACCCTGGTCAACCGGGAGCGGGCGCGCAACGGCCTGCCTGGCATGAGGGTGCTGCGCCGCCTCAACGCGGTGGCCGCCGCGCACGCCGCCGAGATGGCCCGCCAGAAGCGCATCCAGCCCGACCCCGGCATCGCGGCCAGCGCCCGGCCGGCCACCTCGGTGAGCCAGTACGTCGACTGCGCCAGCAACATCGACCAGGCGTACGAGCGCATGATCGCCTCGGCGACCTACCGGCCGCTGATCCTCTCCCCCAACCTCAACGGCATGGGGCTCGGCACCGTGAGCGGCAACTGCCTCTGGGTCACGGTGTTGTTCGCCCGGGCGACCCCGCCGGCGTCGGCCTCCAAGCCGGCGGCGCCTGCCGGCGGCGGGCCGCTGCCGCAGCCGGCAGGCGAGCGGCCCGTCTCGGTGCGCGACGCACCCGGGCACCCGTCGACCACCGCGGAGGCGATCGCGCAGGACCTGTTCACCCGCGTCAACGCCGAGCGCAGGAACCGCGGCCTCGCCCCCTTGGAATGGAGCGACGACCTGGCCAGGCTGGCGTCCGACTGGTCGAGCCAGATGGCCCGCAGCGGCCGCTTCGTCCACCGCGACCTGGACGCGGCGCGCAGCAGGCCAGGGATCGGGCAGTTCTCCGCGCTAGGCGAGAACATCGCCTGGGTGAGCGGCTACGAGGACGACGGCTACGAGCTCCACATCGGCTGGATGCGCTCGGAGGGGCACCGGCGCAACCTGCTGCAGCCCGGTTTCGACACCATCGGCATCGGCGTGGTCTGCGCCGGCGGCAGGGCATGGGCCACCCAGAACTTCGGCCGCCTCTCGGCGAGCGCGCCTCCCCTCAGCGACTCCACCCCACCCACCGAGCCGATCGTCGCCACCGCCAAGGACGGGCGGTCCTGCTGACACCAGGCACGGCGAGCCGTTGACAGCAGCGCCAACGGCCGGCGATCCTCGCCGCCATGACCGCACACCCGGGCCGCCATCACCCCCTTCCGCTACTCCGAAGACGTGCTCGCCTACACCTTGTCGATGGCCGCCGTCGGCCAGCCCCTGCAGCACCACCTGGCCGCCGAGCTGCACCGCGTCCCGCCCCCCTGACCGGCCCGCTTCCCCCAGCTAGAACTGGAAGAGCGGGGCGGTGATGGTGAAGCGCAGCTCGGGTCCGAAGGCCGCGAACGACCCGAACATGATCAGCGACGTCGACAGCGCGATCGCGTTGCGCCAGAAGAGCTGGCTCTGCATGCGCTTCTGCTCCTCGTTCTCGATCACCCAGAAGCGGTGGAACCACGCCGCGGCGAGGATCACGAACACCGCCACCATCAGGGCGCCGACGTCCGGCCAGACCCCGAGCGCCACCGAGAGCGACCCCACCAGCAGCCAGACTCCCGCCGGCCGGCCCGCCAGGAACGGGGCGGGGAAGCCGGCCGCGCGCGCCCCTCCCTCGAACATCTCGCCGAGGCGCACGTGGGCGCGCCCAGCCACCCAGCCGAAGAAGACCGCGAACAGGACCCGCCCGAGCAGGACCACCACACCCGCTGCCGCACTCATGCCAACCTCGCCTCCTCGGCAGGCCAGGGCGACGTCGCGCCCGCCTGCCACGATTACCTGCCGTGCTCGACGTTCCGGTCGGCGACCGTCCTGGTCAGGACCGTGCGTCACTGAACGTTGTGCGGCGAAACGTTAAGAAGCGAACAGTCGATATGTCAACTCGACGTGCTAGACTCGCTCGCATGGAGTCGCACGACGTCGCGCTGAGCACCATGAACGCCGTGCTCAACACCAACCGCGTCATCACCGAGGCGATGGAGAAGCGGCTGCGGGCCGAGGCGGGTCTCTCGCTCGCCCAGTACGAGGTCCTCTTCCGCCTCAACGACGCTCCCGACGCCAGGCTCCGCATGGTCGACATCACCAGGCAGCTGCGGGTCAGCAAGAGCGGCGTCACCCAGCTGGTCGACCGGCTCGAGGGGCTAGGGCTGGTCATCCGGGAGTCCTGCGTCAGCGACCGGCGCCTTACCTACGCCAAGCTCACCGAGCTCGGCAGCCAGGCACTGCGCCGCGGCGCACCGGCCTGCACCCCGGTGGTCCAGGAGCACTTCGCGCGCCACCTCTCCGAGCAGGACATGGAGTGCGTGCGCACGGCGCTCGCCAAGGTCCTCGAAGGCAACGGCTATCCCGGCGAGCCGCCCTGTCTCCCGTCCGAGGAGGCCCGACTCGGCGCGTCCGCCACACCGACGTCGTAGCCGCAGACGCCGACCGGACTCGAGCTCCCCGGGGTCGCCCCGCTCGCCGCCGCCCACCTGCCCTGGTGGCGGAGAGAGAATGAGGCTGCTGGCGAGGTCGGCATGCCGAGGGAGGCTCCATCGCATGGACGAAGAGGCGCGCGGTGCCTATTGGACGGTGGAGGAGGCCAACGCCGCGCTGCCGCGGGTGCGCGCGGTGGTGGAGCGGATCCGCGCCCTCGCCGCCCGCGCCAGGGGCGGGCGCGAGCGGGCGGGCGCGAAGGCTCGCGGCAACGGCCACGCGCCGGCGGTGCCGGCTGGCGCCGAGCTGGCGGCGGCGGTCGAAGAGCTGACCCGCGAGCACATCGTGCTGCGCGACCTGGACAGCGGGCTGCTGGACTTCCCGGCGGTCTCGCCGAGCGGCCGTCCCTACTGGCTCTGCTGGCTTCCCGACGAGGCCGAGGTGGGCTGGTGGCACTGGCCGGAGGACGGCTTCGCCGGCCGGGCGCCTCTGGATGACCCGCCGCGGTGAGCCGCCTGGCCGGCACGGTGCGCACCATTGCCGAGTGGCGAGGCCGCCTACCAGGGAAGAAGGTGGAATACAGGCGTGAGCGCCAAGAGATCGCTGGTGGGGGATGAACCGTTTCGGTAGCTTCCCTCGTACATGAGCGATGACACACATGACGAAGACGCAACGCTGCTCGCCCGAGTCGCTGAGGGAGACCTCGGTGCCCCCCTCGAGGAGCTCTACGACCGCTACGCCGGTCGACTCTACGGGCTTGGCGTTCGGCTTCTCGGTGACACCGGCCTCGCGGAGGAACTGGTGCAGGAGACGTTCGTACGGCTGTGGCGCACAGCCGGGAGGTACGACCCGGAGCGCGGCTCGGTGAGCAGCTTCGCCTTCGCCATCGCCAGGCGCATCGCGGTCGACCTCTGGCGCCGCCCCTCCTCGCGTCCGTTCGCCGAGGCGGTCGAGGACGAGCGGGCCGCCGGCGAGCAGACCGGTGACTCGGTCGACCGGATCCTGGTGGGGCTGAGCGTGCGGGAGGCGCTCGACTCGCTGCCTGACGGCCAGCGCGAGGTGCTGGAGCTGTTGCACCTGCACGACCTGACCCAGGTGCAGGCGGCGAAGCGGCTAGGGGTACCGTTGGGGACGGTGAAGACGCGTGCCTTCTACGGCATGCGGGCACTCAAGCAAGCCTTGGAGGAGCGTGAGGTGCATGCCTGACAACGCCGCGCCTCACGTCGAGGTGGCCGGCTACGCGCTCGGCAAGCTCGACGACGACGAGACGATCGCGTTCGAGGCGCACCTGGCCGAGTGCGACGACTGCCGCCGCGAGCTGGAGGAGTTGCGCGGACTGCCCGAGCTGCTGGCGAGGGCCGCGCCGCCGGTCCAGCTTCCCGCGACGCTGCGCACCCGCACGCTGACCGCGGTGCGCGAGGCCGCCGAGGAGGCGGCCGAGGCAGGGGAGCTGCCCTCGCCAGGGCTGCGGCCCGCGCCCGAGCTGGTGGCTCCGGTCGAGGCGGCCCCCGTCGAGCTGGAACGCCGCCGCCGGATGCGCACCCGGTTCGCCGCCGTTGGACGGCGGCCGTGGCTGGCCACGGCCGTGGCGGCCGCGCTGGTGGTGCTGCTGTCCATCCCGGCGACCTTGCTGCTGAACCGGCCGGCGACCACCGAGCTGGCCCTGGTCGCGGCGGAGGGGGGCACGGGGAAGGGGCGCGTGCTGGTGACGAAGACCAGCGGCGGGCGCACCTTCGACGTGCGCATCGAGGGCCTCCGGCCGCCCAAGGCGGGCAAGCTGTACGAGCTGTGGGCGGTGGGCGCCGCGGACGCCCCCGACTCGCCCCAGCGTGTCTCGCTCGGCACCTTCACCGTGCCGGTCAGCGGCAAGGTGCGGCTGCGGGCGTTCACCGCCGCGCCGGCGAGCATCTACGCGAAGGTCGGGGTGACCGAGGAGCCGGACAACGGCAACCCGGCGCGGGAAGGCCTGGTGGTGCTGCGCCCGGGCAACTGACGACGACTGCCCAGCAGGCGCGGCGACCCTTGAGGTCCGGCGGGCGACTCGCTCCAATGCGGCCCCGTGACAAGAACTTCCTGCGCGTCTGAACCCTGCGACGCGTCCGTCCCGTATGCAATGCCGCGGAAGGGACGATCCATGCCAGGGGGAACAGGCCATGGAGGCTGGAGGCAGGCTGCTCGCGGGCCGGTACCAGCTCGGCCGGCCGCTGGGAGCGGGCGCGCTGGGGCAGGTGTTCGAGGCCGCCGACCGGGCGAGCAACGGTCGGGTGGCGGTGAAGGTGGCAAACGCCCAGGTCGCTGAAGACGCAGGAGCGCGCGCCGCCTTCCTGCGCGCGGCTCGGGAGGCAGGGCGACTGGCCCATCCGAACGTGGTCGCCGTGCTCGGTGTCGGCGAGGACCAGGGCCTGCCGTTCGTGGCGATGGAGCTGGTCGAGGGGCGCACCGTGCGCGCGCTGCAGCGCGCGGCGGGGCCGGCGCCGGTGGCGCGGGCAGTCGAGATCGCCGCACAGGTCTGCTCGGCGCTCGGCGCCGCGCACGCCCAGGGGCTGGTCCACGGCGGCCTCACCCCGGGCAACGTCATGCTCCGGCCGGACGGGCGCGTGCAGGTCGCCGACTTCGGCCTTGCCGCGCTTGGCGCCGGCACGCTCGAGGCGGCCGGCTACCGCTCCCCCGAGCAGGTCCAGAGCGGCCGCGCCGACGACCGCTCCGACCTCTACGCGCTCGGCTGCTGCCTGTTCGAGCTGCTCACCGGCGAGCCACCGTTCGACGGCCCGACCCCGTTCGTGGTGATGCGCCGCCACCTCGAGGAGCGCCCGCGCCCTCCGAGCACCGTCCGCCCAGGGCTGCCCGCCTGGCTGGACGAACTGGTCCTGCGCGCGCTCGCCAAGCACCCCCCCGAGCGCCCGCAGACCGCCGCCGAGCTGCGCCAGGCCCTCGCCCAGCTCCCCGACCCGGCCACGGAACCCGCGACGCCGGCCCCCCCGGTGGACGACCCGGACCGCACCCGCCAGCCGCAGCGAGCGCCCGCCGACGAGGCGCACGCGCCGGCGAGGGCAGCTCTGCCAGCGGACCAAACAGACGCCACCCGCCAGCGGGAGCACGCGGCAGCCGGCGAACCCGTTGTGCCGATCGGCGCTGCCGTCCCCGCGGAGGCGGTGGGCCCTCGCCGACCGGCCAGGACAGGAGTCGGCGAGGCGCAGCCCGAAGCGGCGCTGAGGACAGGGGATGAAGCGGAAACGATCCTGACCATACCCGGCATGATGGTGCCATCGGTGGACCCGCGGGAGACGGCGACGGACGGGTTGCCGCCGCACGAGGAGCGGGTGCGCGCGCTGACCAGGTTCGCCGAGCCGCCGCCGAGGCGGAACCGGCTCGCCGCGGCGACCGTCGCGGTGGGGCTGGCGATCGTGGTGCTGGCGTCTGTCGGACTGGTCGCGCCAGGGCTGGTGTTCGACGTCGGGTCGGGCAGGGCCGCGGACACCACCGTGCCGACGGCAACCACCGGCGCGACGGCCGCCCCGCCGTCGACCGCGCCGGCGCCACGCCAGGTGCCCCCGGTGGCCGGCGCGGCAAGGACCGAGGCCGTGCAGCGGCTGCGGGCGGCCGGCGCCACCATCGGGACGCTGCGGCTGGTGCGGAACCCCCAGGTCGGCAAGGGCCAGGTGCTGCTGACCAGCCCGCCGGCCGGCACCACGCTGCGCCAGGGCCAGGCGGTCGACCTGGTGGTGTCCAACGGCAGCGACCCGGTCACGGTGACCGACCTGATCGCGGTGATCGACGCCGGACCGAGCCGGGTCGGCCCGCGCGGGCGCACCTACCGGGGCCGGCTGGCCCACCTGGCCTCGCTGCGCGGCGAGCGCCGCCGGCTCGAGATCGCCGACCTGCTCCGCATCGCCCGTGCCGGCGCCGGCAACGGCGACTTCACCCCGGGGTTCTCCCGCGTGGCGGTGGCGGTGCTGAGCCGGGCGCACTGACGCGCCGCGGGACGAGGAGGTGGAACGGTGACGACCACGGTCCCTGACCAGTCCAACCGGTCGGCGACGGATGGTGGCGGGGCACCCGGGGCGGTGCCGTTCCACCGTCCCGCGCGCGCCTTCCCGGAGCCGGTCGCCGGCGAGCCCGTGGTGGTCGCCGCGCCGCCGACCCTCGATCCCCCGTCGGCGCGCGCCTTCCTGCAGGTCCTGCTCCCCCTGGTCGGCAGCCTCGGGATGGTCGGCTTCGCCTTCGTCTACCGCAACCCGCTCTTCCTCGCCGTCGCCGGCGGGATCGTCGTGCTCAGCGTCGTCCTCGCGGTGGCCATGCAGGTCGGACAGCGGCGCGGGGCGCAGCGCAAGCGCCGCCGCGACACCGAGCGCTACCGCGCCCACCTGGACGAGCAGCGGCGCCGGCTCGAGGCGATAGCCGCCGCGCAGCGGGCGGCGGCGGCCCGCGTCCACCCGGCCGTCTCCGCGCTGTGGCCGCTGGCCGCCGGACGCCGCCACCTCTGGGAGCGGCGCCGCACGGACCCGGACTTCCTGCACGCCCGCATCGGCCTCGGCACCGTCCCACTGGCCGTGCCGGCACGCCTCGACCTCGGTGGCAACCCGCTGGTCGAGTACGTGCCCGAGCTCGAAGCCGCCGCCAGGGAGGTGGTCGACGGCCACCGCCGGCTGGTGGACATGCCGCTGACGGTCGCAGCCGGCGAGCTCGGCTCGCTGGCGGTGGTGGGCGACCGGGACGCCGCCAGGGCGCTGGTGCGCGCGCTCGTCTGCCAGCTCACCACCTGGCACGCTCCCGACGACCTGCGCCTGGTCGCCTGGTTCGAGCCGTCCGCCGAGCCCGCGTGGAGCTGGATGAAGTGGCTGCCGCACGTGCGCGAGGCTGGACCGGCCGGAGCCGAAGGCCGCAGGACCGTCGCCCTGACGATCGACCCGGACGACCTGGACGTGCTGCTCACCCAGCTGGTGCAGCCACGCCTCGAGCACCTGGAGCGCAGCCGCGCCGAGTTCGCGTCGGTAGGCACCGCCACGCCGGTCGGCTTCCAGGCGGCCGTGGTGATCCTGGACGGCTACGGCCCCATGGACCCGGTGGGCCGCCTGCCCGTCCTCGACCAGCTCCTGACGGTCGCGGCCGAGCTGGGCGTGCTGGTCGTCACCTTGGTGGCGCGGCGCAGCGAGGTACCGGCGCAGGCCGGCGCGGTGCTGGAGCTGGGCGCGGACGGCCGCCTGGACTACACCGAGCTGTCGCCCGACGGTCGCCATGAACGCGGCCTGGTGCCAGACGAGGCTCCGGTGGAGCTGTGCGAGGCGATCGCCAGGGCGATGACCCCGCTGGTGCTGCGCACGCCACGGGGGCGCTCGGCCACGGTCGACTCCAAGGGCCTGCTCGACCTCCTCGGCCTTGACGGCGCCGGCCCGCTGGGGGGTCCAGGCGGGCGGCGCGGCGCGGAGCTGCTGCGCACCCCCATCGGGATCGGCGACGACGGGCGCCCGGTCGAGCTCGACCTCAAGGAGGCAGCCGAGCACGGCATGGGCCCGCACGGGCTGGTGGTCGGGGCCACCGGATCGGGCAAGAGCGAGCTGCTGCGCACCCTGGTGACCGGGCTTGCCCTGGGACACGCGCCGGAGGAGCTGGCCCTCGTCCTGGTCGACTACAAGGGTGGGGCGACCTTCGCCGAGGTGGCCACCCTGCCGCACGTCGCCGGCGTGATCACCAACCTGGAGCGCGAGCCGACCCTGGTCGGCCGCATGCACCAGGCGCTGTTCGGGGAGCTCGAGCGGCGCCAGCGCGTGCTGGCGGCGGCGGGCAACTTCGACCGGGTGCGCGACTACCAGGCACACCGGGCGGCCAACCCGCACGCCGGGCTGGCGCCGCTGCCGTCCCTGCTGGTGATCGTGGACGAGTTCGGGGAGCTGCTGGCCGCACGGCCCGACTTCCTCGACCTGTTCGTCTCTATCGGCCGCACCGGCCGGAGCCTCGGGGTCCACCTCCTGCTCGCCACGCAGCGGCTGGACGAGGGCCGCATCCGCGGCCTCGAGAGCCACCTGCGCTACCGCATCTGCCTGCGCACCTTCAGCGCGGAGGAGTCGGTGGTGGCGCTCGGCGGCCGGGAGGCGTTCGAGCTGCCGCCGCTGCCAGGACTCGGCTGGCTGCGCGTCGACGGCGCCAAGCAGCGCTTCAAGGCCGCGCTGGTGACCCGCCCGTGGCGCGAGCGCCGCGCCGCGACCGAGCCCGCCGGGGTGGTCCACGCCTTCGACATCGGCGGCCTCGGCACCGAGCTGGCCGTCCTTGGCCCCGACGCCGAGGCAGGGCCTGACGCCCCAGCCGGCCCGGCCGTCGCGGCCAGCCAGGATGGCACGACGACGCGGGTGGCGGCGGTGCGCAGCGAGATGCAGGTGGCCGTCGCCGCGCTGTGCGACTCCACGCCGCGGGAGCGGCGGGCGCGGCCGGTGTGGCTGGCACCGCCGCCTGAGGCACTGCCGCTCGACGCGGTGCTCGACGCGGACGCGGAGCCGCGGCGGCCGGGCGGGCCTGGCTGGCTCACGGTCCAGCTCGGTCTGGCCGACCGTCCCCGTGAGCAGGCGCAGGTCCCGTTCGTGCTCGACCTGAACGGAGGCGGTGGCCACCTCGCCCTGGTCGGCGCGCCACGGTCGGGCAAGTCGACGCTGCTGGCCTCGCTGGTTGCCGCGCTCGCGCTCACGCACGACCCCGGGGACGCTCAGGTCTACGCGGTCGACCTCGGCGGCGGGCGGCTGCACGCGCTCGCCGGGCTGCCGCACGTCGGCGTGGTCTGCGGCCGCGGCGACCGAGAGCGGGTGCAGCGCCTCCTGCGCGAGCTGCGGGCGATCGCCGCCGAGCGGGCCGAGGCGTTCCGGCGCCACGGGCTCGACGGCATGGCCGCCCACCACCGCGCCCGGCGGGACGGCGCCCTGCCTGGCGGGCACGGCGAGGTGCTGGTGCTGATCGACAACTGGGCGCTGTTCGCCGCCGAGTTCGCCGAGCTGACCGACGACCTGCTGGAGCTGGCCGCCTCCGGGCTGCACTACGGCATCCACCTGGTGATCGCCGCCAACCGCTGGACCGACCTGCGGCTGGCCCTGCGCGACAACCTCGGCGGCCGCCTGGAGCTGCGCCTCAACGACCCGGTCGAGTCCGAGATCGACCGGCACGCGGCCGCCGCCCTGCCGGCCGGCGTGCCCGGACGGGGCCTGGACCGCGCCGGCGAGGTGTTCCAGGCGGCGCTTCCACGCGCCGACGGGCTGGCCGACATCGGCGGCCTCGCCCTCGGCGTGGAGCGCCTCGTCGCCGCTGTGGCCGCGCGCTGGCGGGGGGCGCCCGCCGCCCCGCCGGTCCGCACCCTGCCACGCGAGGTCCGCCCCGAGGACCTGCCCGACCCTGCCGCCGACGCGGAGCAGGGCGTCGCCATCGGCCTGGAGGAGCACGGCCTGCGCCCAGCCCGGGTCGACCTGTTCGGCGACGACCCGCACTTCCTGGTGCTCGGCGACGACCGCTGCGGCAAGACCACCGTGCTCGGCGGGCTGGCGCGGCGCCTGGTGGCGGCGTGGCCGCCGCAGCGGGTCGAGCTGGCGGTGGTCGACTACCGGCGCCAGCTGCTCGAGGCGGTCGACGGGGCGCACCTGCTCGGCTACGCCTGCACCGCGGAGACGGCCGCCGAGCTGGCCACGCGGCTCGCCGGGGAGCTGGCGGGCCGCTGGCGGCCGCCCGACCTGTCGCTGAGCGCGCTGCGCCAAGCCCGCACCTGGTCGGGTCCGGAGCTGGTGTTGCTGGTCGACGACTACGACCTGGTGGCTGGCGCGGTCGGCAACCCGCTCGCCGGCCTCGCCGAGCTGCTCGCGCAGGGCCGTGACGTCGGCTTCCACCTGGTCCTCGCGCGGCGCGTCGGCGGGCTCGCGCGCAACGCCTTCGAGCCGCTGCTGCAGCGCCTCCGTGAGCTGGGGCCGCCCGGCCTGCTGATGAGCGGCGACCCCGACGAGGGCCCCGTGCTCGGCGGGCGCAAGGCCGAGCAGCTTCCGCCCGGCCGCGGCCAGCTCATCCGGCGCCGCGCCGCCGTGCTCGTCCAGACCGCCATGGCGGCCCCGGGACCCCTGCGGGAACCGTCCGCTCCCGGCCGGGTGGCGGAGGGCTGAGCGGTGCGCACCCTGCTGGTCACGGTGGCCGGGCCGCGCGGGCGGCGCGACCTGTCGCTGCCTGCCGACGCGCCAGTGGCCGAGCTGCTGCCGGTGCTGGCGCGGCTGCTCGGCGACGGCACCGCCCCCGAAGGCTGGACGCTCACGCCGACCGGCGGCCGCCCGCTCCCTGCCGGCTCGTCGCTCGCGGCCGCCGGGATCCTCAACGGCGCCCTGCTCCACCTCGAAGCGCCCCGCCCCGCCCCCGCGGCACCGCCACCACCCCCGGCGCCGCCACCGCCAAATGACGGCCGCACCCCGGTCGAGCGCACGGCCGCCGCCCTGCCGCAGCGCCACCCGCTGCCCGAGCGCGCCACCCTGGCAGCCCAGGCGCTGCTGGCCTCCCCGACCGAGGCACGCCCGCCGACGACCAGCGGTCCGCCACGCCCCCCGCGCTTCAAGGGCGGCCTGGTGCTGGCGCTGCTGGCGGCGACCGAGGCCGCCTCCGGGCGGCGCGGCGCCGCATCCCTGGGCACCGCCGCGTTCGCCCCGGTCGAGCTCGCGCCCGACCCGGCGGCACCGCGGCACCGCGCCACCCCGAGCGGGGGCGACCACCTCGAGCCCGCTCCCCTGGCCGGCCCGTCCTCGGTACCCGGCCCGGCGCTGGGGCGGGACCCCGCCAGCTGGCGGGAACCGGCGCCCGGCCCGGCCGTAGGACCGGGCGATGCCACCTGGTACGAACCGGCGCCCGGGCCATGGGGCGGCGGCCCGCCCGGCCGGGCGGGCCTTGGCCGGCTGCGGTCGGCGCGGCGGGCGTGGCGCTCCAGCTCCTATCTGGAGGCGCTCGACGCGGCCGTTGGGGCACCGCTGCCCGGGCGGGCAGTGGTGGTCGCGGTGGCCGCGGCCAGGGACGGCGTCGGCGCGACCACCGTCACCGGCCTGCTCGGCACGCTGCTGGCGTTGCACCGGCGGGAGCGGGTGCTGGCCGTCGACGCCGGCGGCAGCGACCACCCCGGCTCGCTGGCGCGCGTCCTCGGGATCGGCTGGGAGCTCGGCGCTCGGGAGACCGCCGAGCGCCTCGCCGGCGACCGGGCAGCGGGCGCCGACGACCTGCTCGCGCGGCTGGCACGGGCCGCGCAGGTGGAGGACGGGCCGAAGCGGCGCCCCGCCTGGCTGGCAGACGACCTGGTGGCGCGGCTGGCACGGGCGATGCCGACCAAGGCTGGGCTGGACGCGCGGCTGGGCCGCGCAGCCCACGGCCTGGCGCTGCTGCCCGCTCCGGCCCAGCGGGCGTCGCTCGACGAGCGCGCCTGGCAGCTGGCGCTCGGGCGGCTGCGCTCGCTCTACCCCCTGGTGCTGGTCGACTGCGGGGCGGGGCTGGAGGAGCCGGCCGGCCGGGCCGCCGTCCGCGCCTGCGACCAGCTCCTGCTGGTCACCGACGCCGATCCGGTCGGGGCCAGCCTGGCGGTGGAGGCCGGGCTGCCGCTGATCCGCACCGGGTTGCCCGTCACCGTGGTGGTCAACCGCGTCCCGGCCGGCGACGGCCGTGCCAGTTCGCCGCACTGGCCCGCTGAAGCGAGCCGGCCCCGAACAAGCCTCGACCTCGACCGCCTCGGCGGCTACCTGCCGGAGGCGCGCGGCCTGGTGACGGTCCCGAGCGCCCCGCGGGCGGCCGCGGAGCTCGCGGCGGGCACCTTCGCCTGGCCAAGCGCGGGGGCCGGGTGCCGCAGGGCCGTGCACGAGCTGGCGGCCAGCCTGGTGGCCGACCTGGCCGAGCGGCCCGGGTCGGCGGCACGACGGTGACCAGGGACAAGTGTTGCGCCCGATGAACCTTCCGCGCCGTCCGTCCCGTATTACCAGTCGATCGAACACCGCGCTCCACCAAGGAGGCTGGCATGGCAAGCGGGATCAGGGTCACGCCGGAGCAGCTCCAGCAGGTCGCGACCCAGCTCACTGCCGGCGCCGGCAACGTCGACGGCATCCTGGCGCAGCTCAGCAGCAGCGTCGCGCCGCTCGGCTCCGACTGGGCCGGCATGGCCCAGGCGCGCTTCCAGGCACTCTGGGAGCAGTGGCAGCGGGATGCGCGCGGGCTGAACGAGGCGCTGACCGGCATGGCGCAACTGATGGGGCAGGCCGCGGCCAGCTACGCGCAGACCGAGCAGGGCATCGCGGCATCGTTCGGCGCCCGCTGAGATCCCCCACCGGCGGCCACCCGGCGGCGACAGGCCCCGGGTGGTCGTCGGTTGCGCGGCCGTGCGGTGGTCGCGGCTCGGCGGAGGCAATACAGTCGTCGGTGGCAGCGTCACCCCCACCAAGCGAGGCAGTGCATGACCAAGCTCGACACCGGCGACCAGGCACCCGCGTTCACCTTGCCCGACCAGGACGGCACGCCCGTCTCGCTGGAAGACTTCAAGGGCCGCAAGGTGCTCGTCTACTTCTACCCCGCCGACGACACGCCCGGCTGCACCAAGGAAGCCTGCCAGTTCAACGACAACCTGCAGGCGTTCCAGGCCGCCGAGGTCCCCGTGATCGGCGTCTCCCCCGACGACGCCGCCTCGCACCAGCGCTTCCGCTCCAAGTACGGCCTGCGCTTCACCCTGCTCAGCGATCCCGACCATGCGGTCGCCGACCGGTACGGCGCCTGGGGCGAGCGGATCCGCTACGGCCAGACGGTGATCGGCATCCTGCGCTCCACCTTCCTGGTCGACGAGCGGGGGACGATCGAGCGCGCCTGGTACAACGTCAAGGCCGACGGCCACGCCGCCAGGGTCCTCGAGGAGCTCGCCGGCTGACCACCGTCAGGGCCGCGCCGAGGGCGCGAGCTGACCCTCAGGCGGGCTCGTCCTCGCGCGTGATCGGCTCCTGGCGCGCGGTCGGCACGTCGTCGGAGAGGGACGCCCGTGGCAGGTGGTCCTGGGAGACTGCCCAGGCGATGAACTCGTCCCTGGTGCGACCATGGTCGGCGGCGACGAACTCGGCCGCCAGCTCGTCGATGCGCTCGTTGGTGTAGCCCTCGGCCTCCAGGAACGCCCTCGCCTGACCGGCGAGCGCGTGCACCCGCCCGACCAGCTCTGCCAGCACGACCGGGTCGACCTCTTCCACCCCCGGACGCTGCCGGTCGGGCATCACCAGCAGCTCGGCCCGCTCGGCGTCCGCGACGCTGGTGCGGTAGAACGACCAGAGCAGGCCACCGACGCCAACGATCAGCAGGATGAAGCCGGCCGTCTGGATGTCGACGCCACTGACCTCGGCCGTGACGGCGAACCCTAGGATCGCTCCGAGCGCGATGAGGAAGATGGCGGTCCCGCGACTCATGACTCCTCCCTCCAGGCCTTCGGAGACTCATCTGGCGGTACCCGGTTTCCACGTCTGGCCGGTTTCAACCAGACCGTGCGCGGCCGCGACGCCTACGGGGTGGGAGCGGCGTGCTCCAGGAGCGCGGCCGGAAGGTCGACCAGGCGGGCACGGAGCTGCTCGCCGAGGCCCTTGGCCTGCGGGTCGGGGCGGGTGGAGGAGGCGACGCCCTCGCCGAGCAGGCCGACGACCACGAAGTTGACCGCCAGCAGGTTCGGGAAGGCGTAGCGCCGCAGCTCGAGGCCGGCCGTCTCCGGCAGCAGCGCGCGCAGCCGCTCCACCGTGAGGAAGCCGTCCAGCCAGGCGTAGGCCGCCTGGCCGCGCACCCAGACGCCGAGGTTGGCGTTGCCGCCCTTGTCGCCGGAGCGGGCCCCGGCGAGCCGGCCGAGCGGCAGCCGCACGGTCGGCCCGCTCGGCGGTCCCCCGACCGGCTCGCGGCTGGCGGCTGGGGCGTCCAGGTCGGCCACGGCGACCACCGGGGCGGGGGCGACGGTGTCGCTGCTGCCGTCGTGGTGGACGACCCGGTGGGGTACGACCTGGTTGGGCACCGACGTCGGCCAGTACACGGCGAAGGCGGTCTCGCGGCCGGGGGGTGCGGTGAGGGTGAAGCCCGGGTAGCTGGCCAGGGCGAGCTCGACGCAGGCCGCCGAGAAGCGGCGGCCGACCTTGGCCGGGTCGGGGTCCATCACGGTGACGCGCAGCTCGGACATGGCCGCCTCGGCGCTGGCCGGGTCCAGCCGGTCGCCGCCGAGCAGGCGCACGTCGCTGCGGGCGAACGCCTCCCTGCCGCCGAGCCGCGGCCACAGCGCCCGCTCGACCAGGGCCGCCTTGGCCTCGACGTCGAGGCCGGTGAGCAGGAAGCCGACGCTGTTGCGCCAGCCACCCAGGAGCACCACGGCGACCTTGGTGGTCGGCGGCGGCGGCTCGCCGCGCACGCCGGCGATGCGGACCCGGTCCGGCCCGTCCGGCTCGATCCGCACCGTGTCGAGCCGGGCGGTCACGTCGGGCGAGGCGTAGCGCGGGCCGGCGACCTCGTAGAGCAGCTGCGCGGTGACCGTGCCGACGCTGACCAGCCCGCCGTGCGCGGCGTGCTTGGTGATGACCGCGCCGCCGTCGGCGGCCACCTCGGCGATCGGGAAGCCCGGGGCGACCAGGTCGGGCACCTCGGCGAAGAAGGCGTAGTTGCCGCCGGTCGCCTGGGCGCCGCACTCGATCACGTGCCCGGCGACCAGCGCGCCGGCGAGGGCGTCGAAGTCGTCGCGCGCCCAGGCGTGGTGCCAGGCGGCCGGGCCCATGGTGAGCGCGGCGTCGGTGACCCGCCCGCAGACGACCACGTCGGCGCCGGCGCCGAGCGCCTCGGCGATGCCGAAGCAGCCGAGGTAGGCGTTGGCCGCGACCGGGGGCAGCGGCTGCGCGGCAAGCGGGCGGCCGTCGTCCAGGTGGGCCAGGGGCTCGCCGGCGGCCTGCAGCTCGGGCAGGCTGGCGAGCAGGTCGTCGCCGTCGACGTGGGCGACCCGGAGGGCCAGCCCGAGCCGGGTGGCGACCGCGCGCACCGCCTCGGCCAGCCCGGCGGGGTTGAGGCCGCCCGCGTTGACCACCACCTTGATGCCCCGCTCGGCGACCGTGGTGGCGATCTGCTCCCACTGGGCGAGGAAGCTGGTCGCGTAGCCGGCGTCCGGGTCCTTGGCGCGCGCCTTCCACAGGATCGCCATGGTCAGCTCGGCCAGGTAGTCGCCGGTGAGCACGTCGACCGGACCACCCTCGACCATCTCCGACGCGGCCGAGAGCCGGTCGCCGTAGAAGCCGGAGCAGTTGGCGATCCGCAGCGGCTCGGTCACTTCCTTCTCCGGGGGGCTACCGCTCCGCTACTCGAGCCCCCCGGACCCCCCTCGTCCCTCCGGGGGGCTACCGCTCCGCTCCGTGGCGGCGCCCAGCTCGGGGCGCGCTTCTCGGCGAAGGCGCGCATGCCCTCGAGCGCCTCGGCCGAGGCGAAGCGCTCGCGCGAGAGCTGCTGCATGCGCTCCAGGGCCACCTCGAAGTCGAGCCGTGGCAGCTCCCGCAGCATCGCCTTGGTGCGGGCGAGCGCCTCAGGGCCGCCGCGGCACAGCAGCTCGGCGTAGCGGGCCACCTCCGCGTCGAGCGCGTCGTCAGGCACCGCCCGGTTGAGCAGCCCGACCTCGACCGCCCGGCGGGCGTCGAACACCTCGCCGGTGAGCAGGTACTCGGTGGCCGCGCGCGGTGCCAGCCTCGGCAGGCAGGTGACCGCGATGATCGCCGGCACCACCCCGACGCGCACCTCGGAGAAGGCGAAGCTGGCACGCTCCCGCGCGACCGCGAGGTCGCACGCCCCGATCAGGCCGATGCCGCCGGCCCTGGCGGCGCCGTTGACGCGGCAGATCACCGGCTTCGGCGAGTGCCAGAGCCAGCGCAGCACGTCGGGCAGCGGGAAGGCGCCGGCGCTCTGGCCCGCCTGGTTACGACTGCTGGCTCGCTGCAGCGCCCCAGATTGCTGCTCGGCCAGGTCGGCGCCGGAGCAGAAGGCCGGGTCGGCGCCGGTGAGGACCACCACCCGCGCGGCCTCGTCCGCGCCGGCCCGCTGCAGCGCATGGAGGAGCTGGCCGAGCAGCGCGCTGGAGAGCGCGTTGCGGTTGGAGGGCGAGTCGAGCGTGACCGTGGCCACGCCGTCGGCCAGCTCGTAGTGGACCAGCTCCGCTGCTGCCATGGCGTGGTTCCTTTCTCAGCTGCCGTGCGCGCGCGGGGGCGGCGGCGCGCGCTGGCGCTGCTCAGCCTGACAGGTACGGCCGCAGCTCGCGGCGGGCCACGCTGATGCGATGGACCTCGTCGGGCCCGTCGGCGATCCGCAGCAGGCGTGCCTGGGCGTAGAGCGCGGCCAGGGGGAAGTCCTGGGACAGGCCGGCGCCGCCGTGGGCCTGGATGGCGTGGTCGATCACCGAGCAGGCCATCTCTGGCACGGCCACCTTGATGGCGGAGATCTCGATGCGCGCGCCACGGTTGCCGACCGTGTCCATCAGCCAGGCGGTCTTGAGCACCAGCAGGCGGGCCTGCTCGATCTGGATGCGGGCGTCGGCGATCCAGCTCTGGACCATGCCGTGCTGGGCGATCGGCCGGCCGAAGGTGACCCGCTCCACGGCCCGCCGGCAGGTCAGCTCAAGCGCGCGCTCGGCCATGCCGATCAGGCGCATGCAGTGGTGGATGCGGCCCGGCCCGAGCCGGGCCTGCGCCATGGCGAAGCCGCTGCCCGGCTCCCCGAGCAGGTTGGAAGCGGGGACGCGGACGTCGTGGAAGACGATCTCGGCGTGGCCGCCGTGGGGGCCGTCGCCGTAGCCGAACACCGAGGTGGAGCGGCGCACCTCGACCCCGGGGGTGTCGAGCGGCACCAGGATCATGCTCTGGCGCCGGTACGACTCGGCGTCGCGGTCGGTCACGCCCATGACGATGGCGAGGCGGCAGCGCGGGCTCATCGCCCCGCTCGACCACCATTTGTGCCCGTTGACCACGTAGTCGTCGCCGTCGCGGGTGATGCTGGCGGCGATGTTGGTCGCGTCCGAGCTGGCCACCTCCGGCTCGGTCATGGAGAAGCAGGAGCGGATCTCGCCCTCGAGCAGCGGGCGCAGCCAGCGCTCCTGCTGCTCGCGCGTGCCGAAGGCGGCGAGCAGCTCCATGTTGCCCGTGTCGGGAGCGGCGCAGTTCAGCGCCTCGGGCGCGAGCGCCGGACTGCGCCCGGTGATCTCGGCCAGCGGCGCGTACTCGAGGTTGCTCAGCCCGGCGCCGAACTCCGCATGGGGCAGGAAAAGGTTCCACAGGCCCCGCGAGCGGGCCTCGGCCTTGAGCTGGTCGATCACCGGAGGGCGGTCCCACGGGTCGGCCTGCTTGGCCACCTGCTCCGCGTAGACCGGTTCGGACGGGTAGACGTGCTCGTCCATGAACGCCGTGAGCCGTTGCCGGTACTCCTCCACCTTCTGGCTGTACGCAAACTCCACGGGACGCCTCCTTCGTTGACCGGGGGGCTACCGCTTCGCTACTTGAGCCCCCCGGACCCCCCAACTGCTCCGTTGACCGGGGGGCTACCGCTTCGCTGCTCGAGCCCCCCGGACCCTCTTGTTACCGCGCCGTCGAGCTTACGAGGTGAGCCCTCAGGTCCGGTAGACCAGCACCGGGGTGCCGACCGGGAGGCGGTCGTAGAGGCGGTTCATGGAGGCCATGGTGAGGCGCACGCAGCCGTGGCTGGCGGGGAAGGGCGGCACGCTGAGCGAGCCGTGGACGGCGAAGCCGCCGGTGAAGTAGGCCGGCCGCCACAGCAGGCCGAGGTCGCTCTTGCGCCAGCCGTTGAGCTTGCGCTGCACCTTGAACGAGCCGATCGGGGTGCGGGCGACACGCAACTCGTGGGTCTTGGGCGAGGTGTAGGTGCGCCCCGAGGCGGTGGACGAGTCGAGGATCTCGGCCACCCGGCCGCCCCGCACGACCATGACCACCTGGTGGGTGATGTCGACCTCGAGGTGCATGCCGCCGCCCGAACGCGGCTTGGGGATCCTGGGATGGTCCAGCGCCTTGCGCGTCTTCGGGCCGACGGCGCCGTCACGGTCGAGCCCGTTGACCTTCTGGAAGGCGACCACCGCGTGCCTGGTGGCCTCGCCGAAGTTGCCGTCCGCCGAGGTCACCTCGTAGCCGAGGCCGCCGAGGCGCCGCTGCACCACGGCAACGTCGTGGCCCTCCATGCCGGCCCGCAGGATGCGGGGCTCCTTGGGCTTGGCCGGCGCGGTCTTGCGCGGGCGCTTGGCCGGCGCGGTGGTGGTCGTCGGCGCTTCCGTCGATGACGGCGCCAGGGAGGTCGCCGCGGCGGCGTGCCCCGGCGCCGGCTTGGCGTCGCCGCCGCACGCCCCAAGGCCGAGCACGGCCACGATCACCGCCGCGAACAGGCGGGCACGGGTCCTCACGTGCGGCGCACCTCCAAGTCGATGGAAGGGGTCCGGTGTTCGCCCCGTCAGGTCAACTCCCGGAATGTTGCGGTCACGCTCGTCGGAGATCACAAGGGCATTACGGTGACGCCCGCTCACCGCAGCAGCCGGTTGACGGCGCCGAACAGCGCGCTGAAGCGGTCCACGACCTCGACGGGCAGGCCGGGCAGGAGCTCGGTCTGCTTCGCCAACAGGGTACGCGCGGCCCGGTAGCGGTCGACCGGCTGGCCCAGGGCGCGCTCCACCCTGGTGACCAGGCGGCCGGGCCCGCGCACCTCGTCGGCGGAGAGCTTGCCGATGCCCGCGTCGGCGAGCAGGCGCAGGTAGAGGGCGTCCCCGAGGAGGTCCTCGATGCCGGCGTCAGCCTCGCCGGCCAGCTCGGCGAGGCTGATCACCCGCTCGGGCAGGAGCACCCCGCGCTGCACCAGCGAGCGCACCAGGCGGTCGCCGGTGGCGACGTCGAGCAGCACGGCCAGGTCGAGCGGCGCGCCGAGCAGGGCCGCGGCGGCCGGCAGGCCGTCGAGGCCCCCCGCCGGCGCGAGCACCCAGCGGGGATCGAGGAAGTCGTGGCCGGTGTCGCGCAGGAAGCCGCTGAGCACTTCGAGGTAGAGCAGCTCGCTGGGGCCGTTCACCACCAGCGTGTCCGGCCCCAGGGAGAGCTGGCGCAGGAGCTGGTAGCCGACCGCGGTGACCAGCGGCCTGACCGTCTGCCTGCCGACCCCGTCGAGGTCGTTGCGCACCTTGGTGCCCTGGTCGTCGACGTCCTCGACGGTGCGGGTGCGGTGCAGGTGGGCCGCGTCCACCATGAACGGCGAGTGGGTGGTGTAGACCACCTGGTGGTCGCGGGCGAGCTGCTCGTTCAGGTAGCGCAGCAGGTCGCCCTGGCCGGCGGCGTGCAGTCCCAGGCCGGGCTCGTCGAGCAGCAGCACCACGTCGGCGGCCTGGCGGAACTCGGAGAAGGCAACCAGGAAGGAGAAGAACCAGACGAAACCCTCCGAGCGCTCGCCGAAGTTGAGGGTGACGCGGTGGCGGTCGTTGCGGATGCGGATCTCGATGAAGGGGGGGTCCTCGCCGGGGCGCGGGGCGGGGCTGGCGAAGTCGACGTCCAGCTCGACCGCGAGCTGCCGGTTCTGGCTCCAGTACTGGAAGACCTCCGCGCTGATCTCGTTGGCGGCGGCCTCCAGGGCCGCCCGTCGCCCCTCGTAGCCGGAGGCGGTGAACTCCTCCGCCTCGACGCCGGCCAGGCGCAGCAGCGCGAGCACGGTGCGCTCGCCCGGGGTCAGCCGGGCCGCCGGGATGCCCTGCAGCCGCGGGATCGACGCCCGCCCCGGCATGACGCTGAAGGCGTCGAAGTAGAGGAACTTTGGCAGCCGCCCGGCGAGGAACACGCCCAGCTCGGCGGCGAGGTCGCGCCCCCGCAGCTCGCGCTGGACCTCGGCGACCTCGGTGAGGCGGGTGCGCTGCAGCTCGCGCTCGAGCCGGGCGAGCAGCTCGCCGAAGTCGGCCCCGTCCGCGAGGCGCGGGTCGAGCCCGGCCTTGACCAGCAGGTGGCGAGCCTGGGCGACCTTGTCCTGGTGGACGGTGAGGCGGTGGCGGTTGGCGTAGGTGCGCTCGACCTGGAGCTCCCGGGAGGTGAGCACGCCGGGCCCGAACTGCCGCCAGACCGCCTCGATGTCGTCGTCCTGTAGCTCGAAGGTGGCGGTGACCGGCACGGTGTCGGGGATCTGGGCGCGCTCCCGGCTGCGCAGGCGGCGCGGGTAGTCGCGCAGCTCCTGGAAGCCGGCGCCGCGGCCGAGCGGGTTGGACCGGTAGAGCGCCTCGAGGAAGGCGGTCTTGCCGCTCTCGTTCTTGCCGACCAGGCAGGTCACGTCCGGCTCGAACCGAACCGGGCCGGAGTCCTCGATGCTCCGGAACTTCCTGACCACCGCGGACTTCAGGATCATTCTGCTCCTCCGGAGCGCGATCGTACGTAGCCCCACACCGGTGGTCAAAGCCGCTCCCCGCGCTTGGGCGGGTAACGGTTCGGCAACGACGATCGGGGCCTCGGCCGAGCCGCTGCGTAGTCACCTGCCAGCCCCTACAGAGCGACCGTCCGCAATTCTGCCTGGTTTCGTAGTTGGGGTTGGCATCCGCAATTCGGACCGACCGGACCACGCGACGCCGCGCAATTGTCCTCGAACAACGCGAAGCTTACCCGAAAACTGGGACGAACACGCAGGGCCGATCACGGCGACCGACCTGCGCGAGCCGGCGCCCGCCGGGCCTGGCAGGTCAGCCAAGTCGGAATTTGACCCCCACACCGCTTTTCGACACGCTCCGGGGCGTCACCCGCCCGACGATGAAAGGACCCGGCGTGACCCAGGCAGATTCAGGCGGGCAGGCCAGTGTGCCGGAGAACTCCCGGACCAGCACCGCCACCAGCTCGGGCGGCCGCGGCAACTCCGGCTCGAACTCCGGCTCCCACTCCGACCTCGAGCGAGCCACCCGCAACTTCGGTGGCGCGCCGCTGCAGCTCGCCGAGTTCGAAGAGGTCGACGTCAGCTCGGTCTTCCCGCGCGACGGCGACGGCTTCACCAACTGGCTGTCCGCCAACCTCGACAAGCTGGCCAGGGAGGTCGGCATCTCCGGCCTGCGCGAGGTGGGGCGCGACCTCCCCGTCGGCTCGTTCAGCGTCAACCTGCTGGCCCAGACCGACCGCGGGCGGCGGGTCGTGATCGAGAACCAGCTCGAGCCGAGCGACCACCCACACCTCGGTCAGGTGGTCACCTACGCGGCCGGCCTCGACGTCTCCGCGGTGATCTGGATCGTCACCCGCATCGGCGAGGAGCACCGCGCCGTGCTCGATTGGCTGAACCAGCACTCCGACGACGACGTGCGCTTCTTCGGCGTCGAGCTGCGGCTGATCCGGATCGGCAACTCGCAGCCCGCCGCGGAGTTCCGGGTCGAGGCGCGGCCGAACGACTGGCAGAAGGTCGCCCGCCAGCGCCAGCGCGTCGGCTCCCCGCTCAACGCCCGCATGCGGGAGTTCTAGGCAGCGGCCTGATTGGTCCTGCTGGGGGAGCCCGAGACAGCTCCCCCAGCAGGATCTCCCGGGCGGCTACGCGCTGGCGGACCGGCGCAGGTACTCCACGGCGGCCAGTTCGCTCTCGTCGTCCTCCCAGGCGTCGTCGGGGAAGTCGAGCCCGTAGTGCGCGTACAGGGCGGCCTCCTCCTGTGGCCAGAGGCGCTCGCCCGGCTCCATGCTCGGCGCCCCCCCGACCAGGTCGGCGGGGACGTCGACGCGCACGACCGTGCCGTCCTCGACCGCCCGCATCACCGGGACGAGGCGCCAGCCCGCCGCGGCGCCGAGCAGCGCCCAGCCGGGCTGGTCGCCGGCGGCATCGTAGAAGACCTCCACGATCGCGCCGAGCGGCTCCCCGTCACTGGCGATCGCGATGCGGCCGTTCCACCGCTGCACCACGTCGAAACCGGGCATCGATTTCCCCCTCGAACCACGCGCAACACCCGATCGGATCGATCGGATAGCGGGCGCATGGTACCTGAGTGCCCTTTGGATGGACAGTCGGCTTCAAGAATATCGTCCGGTATACCAGCCACGTGCGCGGAACCCACCCGCCGGGACCACCCTCAGGAGCGCACGCCGGGCAGGCCCAGCTCGCGCTCGGTCCTTGCCTGGTCCGCGACGCAGAAGCGGGCGGCGGGCATGGCGTCCAGCCGCGCGGCGGGGATGCGCTTGCGGCAGGCCTGGCAAGCCCCGTAGTCGCCGGCGTCGAGCCGCTGGAACGCCTGGTCGATCTCGGCAAGCTCGCTCTGCACCTGCTCGAGCAGTGCTTGGTTCTTCTCGTGCTCGAACACCTCGGTGCTGATGTCCGCCGGGTGCTGGTCGTAGCCGGCATGCTCGGAGATGCTGGCCGCGTCGGCGATCGTCTCCGCATCGGCTCGCAGGCCAGCGAGCACCCGCTGCAGGCGGGAACGCTCCTCCTCGAGGCGGTCGCGGACCTTCTGCTCGTTCATTGCCGCTCCTTTTGTTGATCGGAGGGTACCGCTTCGCTGCTCGAGCCCTCGGATCTCCGTTGATCGCGGCGCTCGGTCCCGGGGATCGCGCTGCTTGGTGAATCCGAGCGGGAGTCTCCTCACGTACCCTGCCGGGCGCCGCCTAATCGCTTCTCCGTGGGCTCCGGGGCCGCCGCGGCCACTTGCACTGCGATCAGGTCCGGCAACGCGCGCGCCAAGGCTAGAGGGCGAACCGCGTGCTCAGCCCGTGTTCACAGGGCGGCGCCGTCGCTGGCGGCGGGCGTGGAGAGCCCGGCGGCAACCCGCTCGAACAGGTCGAACGCGTCGTCCAAGACGCTGGCGGCCGTTGGGCCGCCCGGGGTGGCGGCGATCAGCGACGCCGCCCGCAGGGCGCCCATCGCCGCGCTTGCCACCAGCATGGCCCGCATCCAGGCGCCCCGGTCGTCGCCGAGTCTGGGGGTGATGGCGGCGGTGATCGCCGCCTCGTACTCGACGCTGAGCGCGTAGCGGCGGGCGGTGAGCGCCGGGGTGACCCGGATGACCCGCAGTCGGGTCTGCTCCAGCTGGCGCTGGTCGGCGTCGTCCTGCAGGGCCACGGTGGCGGCGCGGACCGCCGCCAGCACGCCCGCGCCGCCACGCAGCCGCTCGTCGAGCACGTTGCGCAGCCGCGCCAGCGCGTCGGCGTGGTGGGCGAAGACCACGTCCTCCTTGCTGGGGAAATAGCGGAAGAAGGTACGCGGGGAGATGCCCACCTCGGCGGCGATCTCCTCCACCGTGGTCGCCTCGTAGCCGCGCTGGTCGAACAGGGCCAGCGCCACGTGCTCGATCACGTCGCGCACGAGCAGCCTCTTGCGGGCGCGGAGGTTCATCGGCTCCATACCGGAAGCGTAGCCGAAACCCACCAAACCGAGCGACAAAAACTGCCGATCAGAGCATACGCCGAATGCCGTAGCAGTGAGTGACACTCATGACACTCACTGTCAGGTGCGGTCGAGACCCCGATGGATGGCGTAGCGCATCAGCTCGTAGCGCTTGGAGAGCTGCAGCTTGGTGAGGATGTTCTGGACGTGGTTCTGCACCGTCTTGACGCTGATCACAAGCTTGTCGGCGATCTCGCGGTAGGTGTAGCCCTTGGCGACGAGCTTGAGCACCTCGGTCTCGCGGGCGGTCAGACCCGGCTCGGTCGCGGCCGAGCTCATGCGGCGGAACTCACCGAGCACCAGCGCGGCCAGCGAGGGCGAGAAGACCGGCTCGCCGGCCCGCACCCGCGTGACCGCCTCGGCCACCTCGGCGGCGGTGGCGCTCTTCAGCAGGTAGCCGCTGGCGCCCACCTTGACCGCCTCCAGCACGTCGGCCTCCTCCGCCGACGCCGACAGCACCAGCACCTTGACGTGCGGGGACTCCTCCACGATGCGGCGGATCGCCTCGACGCCGCGCACCGTCGGCAGGTTGAGGTCCATCAGCACCAGCTCGGGCATGACCTCGCGGGCGCGCTCGATCGCCTCGCCGCCGTCGGCAGCCTCGGCCACCACCACGGCCCGGCCGGACGCCTCCAGATCGCCGCGGACCCCGTCACGCCAGACCGGGTGGTCGTCGACCACCATCACCCGCACCGGCTCGTCGCTCACGCTCACCTCCGTTGACATCATCTCAGTCCGGGGGCTGCGGCACCCGCAGCTCGATCTCGGTGCCCGCACCGGGCCGGCTGTCCACCCGCATCGCCCCGCCGAGCTGCTCGACCCGGCCCTTGATGCTCTTGAGCAGGCCGATCTTCCCCGCGGCCTGGAGCGCGGCCTGGTCGTACTCGAAGCCGCGGCCGTCGTCGCGCACCGTGACCACCACCTCGCCCTGGTCGCAGTCGGCGAACACCGACGCCCGCGTGGCGCCGGCGTGCTCCACCACGTTGTCGAGGGCCTGCCTGACGGCGGCGGCCAGCTCGCCGACGTGGCCGACCGGCAGCGGGAGCGGGCCGGTCGCCCCGACCGTGACCGGCAGCGGGCGGCGCTGCCTGCCGACCGCCTCCAGCTCTTCTCGTAGGGAAGCCGTGCCGGTCGGCGACGCCTCCGGCGCGCGCAGCACCAGGGCACGCAGCGCCGCCTCCTGGCCACCGGCCACCTCGGCGAGGCGCCGCACCTCGCCGGCGGGGACGGGCCCCTGCTCGGCCAGCTCGCGGCCGCGCTTGTGCACCATGGCGAGCGCCTGCAGGACGGAGTCGTGGATCTGGCGGGCGAGCGACTCCCGCTCGGCCAGCCTGGCGGCATGCTCGCGTGCGCGCACCAGCCCGGCGATCGCCAGCCGCAGCTGCTCCGCCGAGCGTTGCAGCAGCCCGGCGACGAGCCCGACCGCGCCGCCGGCGATCACGTAGTTGAGCGCCCCGCCGACGAGGTGGAGCCGCTCCGGCGCAGGCCCGGCCGCCAGGTCGACGCCGTTGAGCAGGTGGGCACCGACCAGGGCGCAGCCGAGCGCGAACCCGGCGGCCAGGCCGGTACGCAGCCCGCGGCTCGCGCCCCAGAAGGCCGGGGCGGCGATCGGGTAGGCACCGGCGAAGAAGGGCTGGTTACCGACCACCGTGCCGGCCTCGACGACCAGGCCGGAGACGAGCGTGAGCGCGACCGCGAGGCTGAGGTCGGCGGCGAGCACCCAGGCCCGCCGCTCGCGGGCGGCGGTGAGCCAGGCCGTCCAGGCGGCGGCGAGCACGATCGCGCCCGCCGCGAGCAGCGGCCGACGCACCTCCCCGCTGGTGAGCGCCGCCACCGTCATCCAGCCGAGCGCGACCCAGCGGAAGGCCAGGATGGCGACGTGCAGGGTCTCGCGGGCGCGCTCCGCCTCGGACGGTGCCGGCGGCTCCTCCTCGCCCAGCCCCTCCTGGCTCATGGCGCTCGGGACAGCGGCTCGGCCATGGCGGTGCCATCGGGCCGGCCCTTGCTGGGGTCGCGCGACTCGGCCGCGGTCGGCTGGCGGGCATCCCTGGCGGACCGGGCCGCCGCGGTGACGCGGCTGAGGGTGTCGAAGAGGGTGGCCGCCTCGTCGTCGTCCAGGTGGCGCGCGAAGTGCTCCTGGATACCGCGAAGGTGCACCGGGGCGGCGCGGCGGAAGACGCTGCGGCCCTGCGAGGTGAGCACCGCGAAGGCGCCGCGGCGGTCAGAGGGCGACGGCTCGCGGCGCACCAGCCCCTTGGCCTCCATACGGTCGATCAGGCGGGTGAGGCCGCTCTTGGAGAGCAGCACCGACTGGGCCAGCTCCTGCATGCGCAGGCGCTGCTCCGGCGAGCGGTCCAGCGTCAGCAGCACGTCGTACCAGCCGAGCGGCAGCCCACGACCCTCTTCCAGCTCGCGGGAGAGCAGCTCGACCACGGCGGCATGGGCTTCGAGCAGGCTGCGCCAGGCGGCGAGGTGCCGCTCGGGGGGTCGGTTGGACATACTCCAGTATCGCCCGAACGCGAACTGGTTCAAACCGCAACCATCGCGCCGCGGTGCCGCTCAGAGCGGCCTGACGGAGATCTCGTCGACCAGGATCGCCTGCTGCCGCACGGGCTCGAGCACCACCAGCTCGACGCAGAGCGGGCCGGAGGTGGCGACCTGGTGCACCAGGTGCAGGCGCAGCCAGCTCCCGCCGGGGCGGGTCACCGTGATGGCCTGCGAGACCTCCTTGCCGTTGCCGACGAACAGGTGCAGCGCCACCGGCACGGCGGCCACCGTCTCTGCCCGCACCCAGGCGGTGGCCTCGAAGCTGGAGCCGGGCCGCACCGACGAGGCCGCCACCGGGGCCGTGATCCCGGTCGGGCCGGCGGTGTCGGAGACCGGCCGGATCAGCATGCTCGCGCTCGAGTTGTGGCCGCCGAGCTCGCGGTTGACGAGCGCCGGCCCGACCGTGTCCCAGCCGTCGATGCCGCGCTCGAAGCTCCAGTTGCCGACCAGGTTGCCAGGCGGCGGCCCCAGCGGCGGTCCCAGCGGCGACGCCGCGGGCGCCGCGACGCCCGCCGCCCGCACGTGGACGGCCTGGCCGACCAGGCGCGTGAGCGGGACGCTGACGACCGCGACCACCACCAGCAGGGCGGCGGAGAGGCCGACGGCCACGCCGGAGTCGAGGCGGAAGCGCGGTGGTGCGGCGTGGCGGCCGGGCGGCGGCGGGGTCCACCCGGGCCTGAGCCGCTCGGGCAGCCACGCCTCGCTGGCCAGGATGCGCGGGAGCGTCGGCCTCCATGGCCGCTGCTCCACGCCGTACCCAGCCAGGTCCTCCCCCCCGAGCGCGGCGTGCTGCTCGCTCATCTCTGCCTACATATCCGTAGAGGTTGCCTGCTTACCCTCTTACGTCCGAGTAAGTAAAGTATGCGTCATTTGGCGCCGAAGTGGCGAATCTGGCCCACGAAAGACCCCTACGACGCCCCTTACCGCCCCGACCGACCCGGGGTTCGGGGCGCAGGCCGCGTCAGGCCTTCAGGATGGCGTTGTAGGCCGCCTGCCACTTCTGGATCTTCTCGCCCTCCATCGAGACGATCGAGAGCTTGGTGGCGGCCGGCGGGTAGATGCTCGGATCCTTCAGCTGCTCGGTGGGGATCAGCGCCTTGGCCAGCGGCACGGGGGTGCCGTAGGAGACGTAGGTGGAGATGCGCGCGTTCACGCTCGGTTGCAGCACGTAGTTGATGAACAGGGCGGCGTTGCGCGCGTGGGGGGCGCCCTTGGGGATGCACATCACGTCGGCCCACTGCAGCGAGCCTTCCTTGGGGATGGTGTAGACGACGTCGGCGTTGCGCTCGGCGGCCTGGAAGACGTCGCCGCTCCACCCCTGGGCCAGGTAGGTGCGGCTCTTGGCGAGCTCGTCGATGTAGGTGTCGCTCGACAGCTTGCTGATCTTGCCCCGCAGGTCCCTGATCAGGCTGACGACCGCCTGCAGGTCGGCCTCGTCGGTGGAGTTGGGCTGCTTGCCGAGGTAGATCAGCGTGCAGGCGATCAGGTCGGTGACCTCGCGCAGCAGCGAGACCCGGCCGAACACCGCCTTGTCGGGCTCGAAGAGCGACTTCCACGAGTCGACCTTGCCGCCGGGGACGTGCCTGGCGTTGTAGCCGATCCCGGTGGTCCCCCACTGCCAGGGCACCGAGTACTTGTTGCCAGGGTCGTAGTCGGTCTCGACGAAGATCTTGTCCAGGTTCCTGAGGTTGGGGACCAGGTCGAGCGGGATCGGCTCGAGCAGCCCAAGGCGCTTGTAGGTGGGCAGGAACCAGCTGGTCGGGACGATGATGTCGAAGTTGGTGTTGCCCCCCCGCATCTTGGCCATGAGGTCCTCGTTGGACGAGTAGACCTCGTAGTTGACGCGGACGCCGGAGTGCGCCTGGAACGCCGGGACGGTCCGGTCGTCGATGTAGTCGGACCAGTTGTAGATGTTGACGAGCTGCTCGGGCCTGCGGTTGGCGGTACCGGTCGGCGGGCACGCCTTGCCGGCGGTGCAGCCCGCGGCGCCGGCGGCGCCGAGCAGGGCGGCGACGCGCAGGAAGCCGCGGCGTCCGATGCGGGACCGGGGATGCTCGATCAGCAGGTTCAGTTGTGATCCGTCGCGGCCGCCTGGCACTTGGCCCTCTCACCTCTCCTCGGACGGTGACGCCACCGGGCTCAGCCCCGGTGGACGGTCACCTCGTCGACCAGCAAGCCCTCCCCCAACCTGGCGTTCTGGAGGCTGACCTCGAAGCTCAGGACACCGGCCGTCTTGACGCGGTGGTCCACGTCCACGCGGACCCAGCCCGGGTTGGCGGCGGTCACGGCCTTCGCGGTGCTGGCGTCGCGGCCTCCCTGCCCGGTGGTGACGACCAGGCTGACGATGACCCGCACGCCCGGCGTGCCCGAGCGGACCCAGGCGCTGGCCTCGTACACCTCACCCGCGTGGACCTGGGCGATGGCGGGCGCGGCCATGCCGACCGTGCTCGGCCCGGTCGACGAGGCCTGCACGAACGCGCTCGAACCGGAAGTGCGGCCGCCCAGCTCGCGGGAGAGCCTGGCCGAGCCGATGCGCTGCCAGCCGTCGGTGTCGGCCTCGAAGCTCCAGTTGCGCAGCAGGTTGCCGGCGACGGCGAAGCCACCGCTGGCGACCGGCGGCGGCAGCTCCTCGGTGGACGACGGCTGGGCGCCATTCTCGACGGCCGGCTGGGACTGGTTGATCACGCGGATCAGCAGGATGCCGATGGCGACCATGAACAGGACCAGCCCGAACAGGCCGATCAGCGGCCGCAGGTGCAACCGGGGTCGGTCGGGCCGAGGCGCGACGTGTCGGCCGCCACGATCTGGCAGCGCCACGCGATCCCGCCTCTCGTGGTCGATGACCGGACCCGGCGCCGTGCCCCTGGGGGCCGGCGCGACGGGCTTGGTCACCTGCCCGACCTCTGCGTGATTGGGGTCGTCCATGCAGTTTCTCTGGGCGGAACAAGGTTCCCGGGGGGAGGACTAAGAGACACTAGTGAGGCGTATTCGAAAGATCAAGCTAAAGCCATCTGCGTGGTGCACTTGAGAAAGGTGCGCAGATGTCCGGTCACATCGTCTCGAGGCTGGCGCGCCTGCGGCCCTCCGCCTCGAACAGGCGCAGCAGGGCGTACGCGCAGACGGCGTAGCAGCCGCCGACTAGCGCTTCCCGCGCGACCAGCCCGCCGACGGCCCCCAGCGACGCGCCGGCGACGACTTCCCTGGCGGCCTGGATGCCGTGGGTCAGGGGCAGCGCCCTGCCGACGGCGGCGAGCCAAACGGGAAGGGTCCCCAAAGGCACGTTGACACCGCAAAGCAGCAGCATCAGGAAATAGAACAGATTCGAGATGAAAAACACGTCCCGGGCACGCAGGCCGATCGAGCCGAGCAACAGGCCGAAAGCGGTGCAGGAGGCAACCGTGACCCCCACCACCGCCGCCAGGGCCGGCAACCGGGCAGGGTCGAGCCGGAAGTCGAGCAGGGCGAGCCCGACGGCGAAGCCGAAGGTGGAGACGAGCAGGCCGTTGGCCACGAACGGCAGCGCCCGGCCGCAGAACAGGGCCAGCCGGTTGGCCGGGGTGGCGAGCAGCGACGACAGCGTGCCGAACCAGCGCTCGTTGGCGATCCCCATGGTCATGCCGTAGATGCCGGCCATGCCCGAGGCCTGGACGGCGTTGCCGACCACGAAGAAGCCGTCGTCGGCCACGCCGCTGTAGCGGCCGAGGTGGGCGAAGAACAGGATCTGGAACAGCGGCCCGCCGAGCATCGTGGGGATGTAGATGGACGGCCGGATCCAGTTGAACAGCGCCCGGTAGGCGATGCGTCCGCCGACGAAGAAGACGCGCAGCGCGCTCACGTCAGGGAGAGGGTGGCACGGTCGCGGGCCAGCCGCTCGAACAGGTGCAGGAACAGGGTGCCGACCACCGCATAGGCGACGGCGAGCGCGAGGCAGGCGAGGATCGCCGGCCCCGGGCGGCCGCCGAGGGCGGCCGCCCGGATCGCCCGCACCCCCCAGGTCGGCGCGAGCGCCCAGGCGATCGGCCGGGTCCAGGCAGGCAGCAGCGTCAGCGGCACGAGCAGCCCGGTGACCAGCCAGACGGGGTACTCGAGCAGGTTGGCGAGCGCGTTGGCGTGGCGGTAGAGCACGAAGGTCGAGGCGAGCACCAGGCCGAGCATGCCGAGCCCGAGCACGGTGGCGGGGACGGCGAGGGCGAGCTCGAGCGGGTGGGCGACCCGCAGGGGGACGTCGAACAGCAGCCAGCCCCACAGCAGGGTGGCCGTCAGCGAGTAGACCCCGATGGTGGCCGTCGCCAGGGTCAGCGGCACCAGCACCAGCACGAAGGGGACGGGCGCGGCCACCAGCAGCTCCAAGGTGCCCTGGTAGCGCTGCCACTGGATGGCGCCGCCGGAGCCGAACAGGGTGGCCGACCAGATGCCCATCAGCCCGGCGCCGATGGCCGCGTAGAGCAGCGTGGCGGCCTCGCTCGCCTCGGGCGGGGCGGGCTGGCGCCCGCCACGGAACATGAAGAAGGCGATCGAGGCGAAGATCACCGGCTGGATCGACGAGGTGAGGATGAAGAAGGTCGACTGGCTCAGGCTCTTGAGGTGGAAGCGCCAGCCGGCCGCGAGCACGCGCGCGATCCTGACCAGGCCGAGCCGGTCCTCCACGGCGTCAGGCGATCGCCGGGCGAGGGTGGGGTGAGAGCGGCCGCGCACGGCGGGCGCGCCAACGGCGCCCGCCACGCGCCAGCTTCCGCAGCCGCTCCTGGTCGGCCTCCCGAAGGAGCTCGCCAGCGCGGGCGTTCAGCTTTCCGTGATCCGCGTACCAGAGCATTCTGCTCACCTCCGCGGATCACGGTAGGCGCTGAGGTGGCGGGTCCCCATCGGGCCGCAGCCTTAGATCGGCGGCCATGGCCACCTCAGATGTGGGATGCCGCCTGCCTAGACCGAGGCGGCGATGACGCCGCCGAAGGCGACGGCGACGCCGAAGGCGGCGAGGGCGGCGTCGATGCGCGCGGCCACCTGCTCGATCGCCGCGACCGCGTCCACACCGACCAGCAGCCCCCTGTGCCGGTAGTAGTCGATCAGCGGCCGCGTCTTCTCGGCGAAGACCTCGAGGCGGTGGCGGATGGTCTGCTCGGTGTCGTCGGAGCGGTGCAGCGCCGCCGAGCGTCCCGCCAGCCGGCGGAACAGCTCCTCCTCGGTGACCTCGAAGTTCAGCGCCGCGTCCAGCGGGGCCTCCAGCTCGGCCAGGCGCCGGTCCAGCGCCTCGGCCTGCGCCACCGTGCGCGGGAACCCGTCCAGCAGGAAGCCCTCCTCGCAGTCGGGCTCGGCCAGGCGGTCCATCACCATGGCGATCACGACCTCGTCGGGCACCAGGTCGCCACGGTCCATGTAGCGCTGGGCGCGGCGTCCGAGGCGCGTTCCCTGCGCGACGTTGGCCCGGAAGATGTCGCCGGTGGCGATGTGCGGAGCACCGCCGCGCTGGGACAGGCCCGCCGCCTGGGTGCCCTTGCCGGCACCGGGCGGGCCCAGCAGAACCATGCGCATGTGCTGCTCCGTCCGCACTCGGCAACAAGAGGAGACCACCGAGCGTAGGGGGTGGACTTGCCATCAGTCCAATAGTTCGTTTTGATTGATGCAATCGATGCCTCCGATACCAGCCCCGGAGCCTCCGATGTTGCCCCAGCTCGAAGCGTTCCTCGAGGTCGCGAGGCGGCAGAACCTCAGCCGTGCGGCCGAGGCGCTGTTCGTCTCCCAGCCGACCGTGACCGCCCGCCTGCAGAACCTGGAGGCGGACCTCGACGAGCAGCTCTTCGTGCGCACCCGCCGGGGCATGCGGCTGACCGAGGCGGGCCAGGCCTACCTGCCCTACGCCGAGCGGGCCGTGCAGGCGCTGCTCGACGGCCGCGAGCGCCTCCGCGAGCTGCGCCGCGGCAGCGCCGGCACGCTCGTGCTCGGTGCCCCGCCCACCGTCAGCACCTACACGCTGCCGCTGCTCCTGACCCACTTCACCGCCGAGCACCCGAGCGCGCGGCTGGTGGTCAAGACCGGCACCTCCGAGGAGATCCTGGCCATGGTCCTCGAGGACCAGGTGCAGGTCGGCCTGATGCGCGCGGTCGCCCACCCCGAGGTGGAGAGCGTGCCGGTGTACTCCGACACGCTGGTGCTGATCGCCGGTCCGGACCATCCCCTCGCCGACCGCAGCCGCCTGCGCCTGGCTGAGCTGGCCGGCGAGACGGTGGTGCTGTTCGGCCGCAGCTCCAGCTACCGGGACTTCACCGCCGCCATCTTCCGCCAGGCGGGCATGCTCACCGGCAGCGTGATGGAGCTCGACAACATCGAGGCGGCCAAGAAGATGGTCGAGCGCGGCCTCGGCATCGCCCTTGTGCCCCACAGCGCGGTCGGCGCCGAGCTGTCCCGCGGCTCGCTGCGCCTGATGGACCTGGCCGACGCGCCGACGGCGCAGCGGGAGATCGTGGCGGTGCGCCGGCGCGACGCCGGCCGTCCCTCCGGCAGCGTCGCCGCCTTCATGCGCCTGCTCGCCGAGCTGCCCGAGCTGATCGCGTCCGAGCGGCCAGAGGGGCCGCTGCCGGCGGCCAGGGAGGTCACCGGGGGCGCTTGACGCCAGGTCCCCAGGTGTGGGTACCTCGCCTGCGACCACGGGCCCGGCCGCCCCAAACGCACGGCCTGCACCCCCTATGGCGCGACGTCTGAAATTCTGGATTGCCTGGTACATCCCGCTGGTCGGGCTGTGGCTGGCGTTCGTCGGCACGCTCGACCGCCACGAGCTGCTGCTCGGGCTCGCCGCCGCGGCGCTCGGGGCCACCGCGCAGGAGCTGGTCAACGCCCAGGACCTGGTCCGCTTCCGGCTGGAGCCGCGCTGGCTGCGCGACCTGCGGCCGCTGCCCTGGCAGGTGGTCGCCGACTCGTGGCTGCTCACGGTCGTGCTGATCCGCCAGCTCGCGCGCGGGCAAAGGGCCGCCGGGGCCTTCCGCACCGTGCCCTTCCCGGCCCCGGCGGAGGACGACGCCCGCGCCAACGCCCGCAAGGCGCTGGTCACCGCCGCGGTGTCGCTCACCCCCAACACCTACGTGGTCGGCATCGAGGGTGAGGACGGCAGCATGCTGGTCCACCAGCTCGTGCCGAGCGCGGACGCTCCCGTCCCGCCGAGCATGCTGGCCGGGGCCGACCAGGTTCCGCCCAGGCTGGAGGAACCGTGAGCGCCTGGCTGGTCGCCACCCTGGCCCTGCTCGCCGGGCTGGTCCCCTGCGGCATCGCCTGCCTGCGCGGCGACGTGGTCGACCGGCTGGTCGGCCTGGAGATGGCCGGGGTGGTGGTCACCCTGGTGCTGCTGCTGCTCGCCCAGGTCTTCGGCCGCGTCATCTACCTCGACCTCGCGCTCGCGCTGGCGCTGCTGTCGTTCGCCGGCGGCCTGGTCTTCGCCCGCTTCCTGGAGCGCTTCCTGTGACCGCGCGGGAGGTCGCCGTCGCCGTCCTGCTGACGCTCGGCGTCGGCGTCGAGCTGGTCTGCTGCGTCGGCGTGCTGGTGATGCGCGACGCCTACGACAAGCTCCACTACACGGCACCGGCGACCACCGTCGGGTCGCTGGCGATCGCCGCGGCGGTGGTGGTCTCCGAGTCGTCCTCCCAGGCCGGCGTCAAGGCGCTGCTGGTCTTCCTCGCGCTGCTGGTCACCAACCCGGTGCTCACCCACGCGACCGCGCGGGCCGCACGGGTGCGCCAGCTCGGCGCCTGGCGGGCGCGGCTCGAGCCACCCCGGCACGAGGAGCCGGAGCGGTGACCGTGCTGCTGGCGGTGGTGCTGCTCGGCGTCGCCGCGGCGGGCACCGCCACCGTGCTCACCCGCGACCCGCTCGACCAGGCGGTGGTGGCCAGCTTCTTCGGGCTGCTGCTCGGCGTCGCCTTCCTGGTGCTGCAGGCGCCCGACGTTGCCCTCTCCCAGATCACCGTCGGCGCCGTCGCCCTGCCCCTGATGATCCTGCTCGCCCTGGCCAAGGTCCGGCGCCAGGCCGGCGCCAGCTCCAGGCCAGGCGCCGAGCCCGTCCGGCGCGCGGGCGAGCCGCCGTCCGAGCGGCCGCGGGAGCGCCCGTGAAGTTCCGGACGCAGCGCCGCCTGTTCCTGGTCGCCATGGCCGGGCGGGCCGTCTTCCTGCTCTGGGGCATGGCCGGCCTGCCCCGCTTCGGCACCTTCGCCGGCGCCTACAGCCAGTTCCTCAACGCCAACGCGGTGGCCGAGCGGGCCGCCACCAACGTGGTCGCCGCCGTCACCTTCGACTACCGCGGCTTCGACACCATGGGCGAGGAGTTCATCCTGTTCGCCGCCGTGGTGGGCGTGGCGATCCTGCTGCGCGCCCAGCGCGACGAGGAGGAGCGCTCGCCCACCGAGGAGGCGGAGGGCCGCCACGCGCCCGCGGCCTCGAACGCGGTCAGGGCGCTGGGGCTCGCCCTGGTCGGCCCGATCGTGGTGTTCGGCATCTACGTGGTGGCCCACGGCCACCTCAGCCCGGGCGGCGGCTTCCAGGGCGGCGTGGTCCTGGCCACCGGCGCGCTGCTGGTGTACCTGTCGGGCGAGTACGTGACCCTGCGCCGGGTCCGCCCCGAGCCCCTGATCGACGTCGCCGAGTCGGCCGGCGCCGGCGGCTACGTCGCCATCGGCGTGCTCGGCCTGGCCATGACCGGCAGCTTCATGGAGAACGTGCTGCCGCTCGGCAGGCCTGGCGCGCTGCTGTCGGCCGGCATCATCCTGCCGATCAACGCGGCGGTCGGGCTGGAGGTCGCCGCCGGCTTCGTGCTGCTGCTCAGCGAGTTCCTGGAGCAGACCCTGGTGCTGCAGCCTCGTGGCGGGGGGACGACCCGGTGATCGGCCACCTTCCTCAGCTCGTGGCGGTCTGGCTCTTCGCCGTCGGCCTCTACGGCATCGTCACCAGCCGCAACCTCGTCCACATGGTGGTCTGCCTCTCGGTGGCGCAGTCCTCCACCTACGTGCTGCTGCTCTCGATCGGCTACCGCGCCGGCGGCACCGCCCCGATCTTCCTCGACGTACCGGTCGGCACCCGCGCGGTCGACCCGGTGGTCAAGGCCCTCGCCCTGACCGACGTGGTGGTCGGCGCCACCGTCACCGCCCTGTTGCTCGCCCTTGCCGTCCAGGCCCACAAGCGCCACGGGACCCTCGACCCCGAGGAGTTCCGGAGCCTGCGGGGGTAGCCGGTGCCCCTGCTGCCGCCACTGCCGGTGGCCGTGCCCCTGCTGGTGGCCGCGTTGCTGGTCGCGGTCGGTCCGTTCGTGCGCCGTCGCGTCGCCGACCTCAGCGCGATCGCCACGGCAGCCACCACCACCGTGCTCACCGCGCTGCTGCTGGCCCGCGCGGCCGACCACCCGCTGGTCCACTGGTTCGGCGGCTGGACGCCGCGCGGCGGGCTGGTGCTTGGCATCGACTTCGCCGTCGACGTGGCCGGCGCCGCCCTTGCCACCCTCTGCGGCGTCCTGATGACGGCGGCCCTGGTCTTCACCTGGCGCTACTTCGAGGCCGTCGGCACCCTCTTCCACGCCCTCATGCTGGTGTTCCTCGCCGCGGTGCTCGGCTTCTGCCTGAGCGGAGACCTGTTCAACCTATTCGTCTTCTTCGAGCTGCTCAGCGTGGCGGCCTACGCGCTGGCCGGCTACCGCGCCGAGGACCCCGGCTCGCTCCAGGGCGCGCTCAACTTCGCGGTCACCAACAGCGTCGGCGGGATCCTGGTGCTGTCGGGCGTCGCCCTGCTGTACGGGCGCAGCGGCTCCCTCAACCTGGCCGAGATCGGCCGCGCGCTGGAACGTGGGCCGGCCGACGGCCTGGTGGTGGTCGCGTTCGTGCTGCTGCTGGCCGGGTTCTTCGTCAAGGCGGCGGTGGTGCCGTTCCACTTCTGGTTGGCCGACGCGTACGCGGTCGCTCCGGTCCCGGTCTGCATCCTGCTCGCCGGCGTGGTCAGCGAGCTGGGGCTGTACGCGGCGGTGCGGGTCTACTGGACCGTCTTCGCCGGGGTGCTCGCCCCGCACGCCGCCGCCCTGCGCGGCGTGCTGCTCGGCGCCGCCGCGCTGACCGCCCTGCTCGGCGCGCTGATGTGCTACCTGCAGCAGCACCTCGCGCGGTTGCTGGCCTTCGCCACGGTCAGCCACGTCGGGCTCACCCTGGTCGGCATCGCCCTGTTGCAACCGGACGGCCTCGCCGGCGCGCTCCTCTACCTGGTGGCCGACGGGCTGGTCAAGGCGGCCTTGTTCGTCTGCGTCGGGGTGGTGCAGTTCCGCTTCGACAGCGTCGACGAGCGCGCCCTGCACGGCCGCGGGCGGGGGCTGCCGGTCACCTTCGGCCTGTTGCTGCTCGGCGGCCTGGCGCTCGCCGGACTGCCGCCGTTCGGCACCTTCCTCGGCAAGGCGCTGATGGAGGACGCGGCCAGCCGGGCGGGCCACGCCTGGGTCGCCTGGCTGTTCGTGGTCGCCTCGGCCGTCAGCGCGGCCGCCGTGCTCCGGGCGGGCCTGCACGTGTTCGCCGGCTGGGGGCCGCCGGCCGGCGCCCCACCCCCTTCCCGCCCCCACGCCACGATGGTCGCTCCGGCGGCAGGGCTGCTGCTGGCGGCGCTCGCGCTCGGCCTCGCGCCAGGCGTGACCGCACGGGCGCAGACCGCCGCGGTCCGCTTCTCCGACCACCGCGCCTACGCGGCCGCGGTGCTCGACGGCGTGACCGCGCCGAGGAGCACCAACGCGGGGCGGGCCGGGCAGGCCGTGCACCTGTCCGGGACGCTCCCGCCCGCGGCGCTCACGGTCGCCCTCGCCGCCGCGCTCGCCGCCGCGCCTTCCCGGCGGCCCCGGACCAAGGGAAGGCGCCGCCGGGCCGCCTGGCGCGGCCTGCTGCGCGCGACCCTTGCCTTGCGGCGACTGCACAGCGGCCAGGTGGGTGACTCGATCGCCTGGCTGGTGGTGGGCACGGCCGCACTGGGCGCGTTGCTCACGGCCTTCCTGCGGTGAAGGGGCCGCGGGCCGGTTTGTCGCTCGCTCGCCGGGAAAGCTGAGACCAGCCGCGCTGGATGGCGGCACGCCGGCCACGGCGAAGGCGGACGGCCGGCGGCCACCCCCAGGGCCAGTCGCCGTTCAGCCTGGACGAGGAGGCGCATGTCCATCCGAAGCGACTACCGAGGAGCCGACGGCTTCATGGCCATGCTGGGCGAGGCCGACGCCGCGCTCGACGAAGGCCTCGAGGCCGGCATCCGTGGCCTGGTCGACTGCGTCACCCGCAGCATGACCGTCGGCGGCGCCGGGCTGATGCTGGCCGACCAGCACCGGGTGCTGCGCTCGTCGGCCGCCACCTCGGCGGCCGGCCGGCTGCTGCAGACCGGGCAGGAACGGCTCGGCGCCGGGCCGGCGATCGACTCCTATGAGCGCTCCCTGCCCGTCTCGTCGAGCGACATCCGCAGCGACGACCGCTGGCCCGACCTGCGCTACCTGCTCCCGAGCGCGCCCATGCACGCCGTCCTGGTCACGCCGGTGACCCTGCCAGAAGGCCCGGTCGGCACGCTCAGCGTGTGGCGGGCCGAGGCCGGTGGCTGGAGCCTCGACGAGATCACCGGGGTGGGCGGCTTCGCCCGCCAGGCGGCCAGCATGTTGGAGCTGGCCGCCCACGCCGAGCTGCGCAGCGTCCTGCTGGCCCGGCTGATCCGCATGCTCTCCCCGACCGCCTTCCCGGCCGCACGGAACTGACCCTGGTGCCGAGCCCGGTCAGGGCTCCCGGGAGACGGCGGCGGCGCGCGCCCGGCGCAGGAGCTGGCGCACCTCCTCGTCGGAGACCTGCGGGAACTCGCGGTAGGAGAGCCCGACGGCGCGGAACCGGGGCGGGGTGCTGGCGCAGATCACCTCGTCGGCCTCCTGCCGCAGCTCTTGGCAGGTCACCGCCGGAGCGGTGGGGACCGCGACGACCAGGCGGGCCGGGCCGAGCCGGCGTACCGCGGCGATCGCCGCCCGCATGGTCGACCCGGTCGCCAGGCCGTCGTCCACCAGCACCACCACCTTGCCGGCGGCGGGTGGCGCCGGCCGGTCCTCGCGGTAGGCGTGCTCGCGCCGCTCCAGCTCGCGCGCCTCCGCCTCGACCGTCCGCTCCACCGCCGCGGCGGGGATGCCCATGCTGTCGACCAGGTGCTGGTTGACCACGCGCACGCCGCCGCTGGCGATCGCCCCCATGGCCAGCTCCTCCCGGCCGGGCACGCCGAGCTTGCGGACCAGGAACACGTCGAGCGGCGCCCCAAGAGCCCTGGCAACCTGGAAGGCGACCGGGACGCCGCCACGGGGCAGGCCGAGCACCAGCACGTCGTCGCGTCGCGCGTAACGCCCGAGCAGCCCGGCGAGCACGACGCCGGCGTCGCTGCGGTCGCGGTACAGGACGTTCATGCGCTCACCCGTGTGGCCTGGCTCGTCCGGCGGCGCCGGAATGTAAGAGCGGCCCCGCCCGGACTGCCTGGGCGGGGCCGGCATGACCCGGGCACCCGATCGCCGTTGCCCTCTCGTGGTCGCGCCGGCTCGCGCATCTCCGGCCGCCACGGTCCGCGCTGTCGCACGTGGCTCGATCGGGCGGGGGTCATGAGTCACGGGACCACTAACCAGCAGCAGCCCCTACCAACGAGTCGGGTGGAGTCTCCATGCCACCGTCCCCCTCGGGTCGCGATGGGACCACCCCAGGAGGCGATCGTCTCGGACCCATTAAGTGTACCCATCGCGCCCCGCCGAAAACAGGGGTCAGTTGCGGCAGCCCGGCTGGGCTTGCGCGGCCGCCGCCGCTGGCGCAGCGTGGGACCATGGCGACCCGGCGGTAACCGGTCAACTTATTCGGCGGCGGTTCCTCAGGGAGGCAACGTGCGGCTTGGACTGAGCGTGGGCTACTGGGGCTTCGGCAGTGGCGCGTCCGACCAGCTCGCCATGGCCAGGGAGGCCGAGCGGCTCGGCTACGACTCCATCTGGGCGGCGGAGGCCTACGGCTCGGACGCGGCCACCGTGCTCGCCTGGCTGGCGGCGCAGACGACCAGCATCGGGATCGGCTCGGCGGTGTTCCAGATCCCCGCCAGGAGCGCCACCATGACCGCCATGACCGCGGCCACCATCGACCGCCTCTCCGGCGGGCGCTTCCGCCTCGGCCTCGGGCTCTCCGGCCCGCAGGTCGCGGAGGGCTGGTACGGGCAGCGCTACGGCCATCCCTTGGCGCGCACGCGCGACTACGTGGCCGTGGTGCGGATGGCGCTGGCGCGCAAGCGCGTCCAGCACGAAGGCGAGACGCTGCGGCTACCCCTGCCCGACGGCCCAGGCAAGGCCCTGCGGCTGACCATCTCCCCGGTGCAGGAGCGGCTGCCGATCTACCTGGCGGCGCTGGGCCCGCGCAACACCGCCCTGGCCGGCGAGCTGGCCGACGGCTGGCTGCCCTACCTGTTCGTGCCCGATTTCGTCGCCCAGTTCCGGGCGCACCTCGCCGAGGGCGCCGCCCGCGCCGGCCGCGACCTTGACGGCTTCGACATCGCGCCGTCGGTGTGCGTGCACGTCTCCGACGACCTCGAGGCGGCGCGCAACGCCATGCGCATGTTCGTCGCCCTCTACGTCGGCGGCATGGGCTCGCGCGAGCAGAACTTCTACAACCGGCTGGTGCGCGGCTACGGCTTCGAGGAGGCGGCCGAGACCGTCCAGGAGCTGTACCTGAGCGGGCGCCAGGCCGAGGCCGTGGCCGCCCTGCCAGACGAGCTGATCGACCTGCTCACGCTCTGCGGCCCGGCCGGCCGGGTGCGGGAGCGCCTGGCCGCCTTCCGCGAGGCCGGCGTCGGCACCCTGATCGTCCTGCCCATGGCCCCCACCACCGAGGACCGGCTGCAGCAGCTCCGCGTGGTGACCGAGCTGGCCAGCTGACCGCCGCCGCCTTACTCCTGGTCGAGCTGGGCGGAGAGGGCGTCAGGGTCGGTGACCGGCAGGCGGCAGACGAAGTGCTCGCAGACGTAGGCGGTGGCCTTGCCGCCGACCGCGGAACGATCGGCGAGCAGCGGCACCTCGGCCACGGAGGCCTGGTCGTCTGGGGCGGCCAGGGCCAGCACGCGGTTGGGCTGGTAGCGCTGCCAGACGCGGTCGAGCAGGGCGCGCGTGTCCGCGCGGCCAGGCGGGCCCACGACGGCGACCTGCTGCACGCGGGAGACGGCCAGGTCCATGGCGCAGAGGGCGTAGCCGAAGCCGGTCGGGGCGCGCGCCGCGACCTGCCGCACCAGCTGCAGGGTCGCCAGTGCGGCCTCCTCGTAGGCCTGGCTGCCGGTCAGGTGGCTGAGCCGCAGCAGCACCTCGGCGGCCACCGACGAGCCCGACGGGACCGCGTTGTCGACCAGCTCTCGCGGCCGGACCACCAGCGGCTCGGCGTCCGCGCCGGTCTGGAAGAAGCCGCCACGCTCGCGGTCGCCGAACAGCTCCAGCATGGCGTCGGCCAGCCGCCGCGCCTCGCGCAGCCAGCGCAGGTCGAAGGTGGTCTCGTAGAGGGTCAGGCAGGCCTCGGCCATGCAGGCGTGGTCGTCGAGGTAGCCGGGGCCGCTGGCACGGCCGGCACGCCATGACCGCAGCAGCCGGCCGTGCTCGTCGCGCAGGGCGCCGAGCACGAAGCGGGCGGAATCGACCGCCGCCTTGACCAGGTTGCGGTCGCCGAAGGCCCTGCCGGCCTCGGCCAGGGCGGAGGCGGCCAGCCCGTTCCATGCGGCCAGGACCTTGTCGTCGGTGCCCGGGTGGACCCGGCCGGCGCGTACCCGCGCCAGGGCTTGGCGTCCCTCGGCTACCTGCTGCTCGAGCTGGCGCACGCTGAGGCCGTTCTGCTCGGCGACCTTCTCGCGGGCGACCGGCGTCCAGAGGACGTTGACGCCCTGCCCCTCCTCCCAGTTGCCGCCCGGGTGGGCGCCGAACCAGGACGCCGCCGCCTCGCCCGCGTGCTCCACCAGGTCGGCCCAGGACCAGACGAAGAACTTGCCCTCGACGCCCTCGGAGTCGGCGTCCTGCGAGGAGAACAGGCCCCCTTCGGGGTGGCGCAGCTCGGCGAGCAGCCAGGCGGCCGTCTCGGTGGCCACCTCCCGGTAGCGCGGCCGGCCGGTGACCTGCCAGGCCCGCGCGTAGACGCGGATCAGCTGCGCGTTGTCGTAGAGCATCTTCTCGAAGTGCGGCACCTGCCAGCGGGCGTCGGTGGCGTAGCGGTGGAAGCCGCCGCCGAGCTGGTCGTAGATGCCCCCGGCGGCCATGCGGTCGAGGGTGAGCTCCACCATGCTGAGCGCGTCGGGCTCGCCGCGGAGGTGGCAGCGCAGGGCGAATTCCAGCGTCATCGGCTGGGGGAACTTCGGCGCCCTGCCGAAGCCGCCCCAGCTCTGGTCGAAGGTCCGGCGCAGGCTCGCGAACGCCTGCCTCGGCAGCTCCTCGGAGAGGGGCTGCTCGCTCGGGGCCAGCTCGGCGGTCTGCTTGGCGATGTGGCCGACCACCAGCTCGCCCTGCTGCTGGGCGTCGCCGGGGCGGTCCCGCCATGCCTCGGCGACGGCCGCGAGCACGCGGCGGAAGCTGGGCAGCCCGTGCCGGTCGCTGGCCGGGAAGTAGGTGCCGGCGAAGAACGGCGCGCCGTCCGGGGTGAGGAACACCGTCATCGGCCAGCCGCCCTGGCCGGTCATCGCCTGGACCGCGTCCATGTAGATGCCGTCGAGGTCGGGACGCTCCTCCCGGTCGACCTTGATGGAGACGAAGTGCTCGTTCATCAGCGCGGCGGTGTCGGGGTCCTCGAACGACTCCCGCTCCATCACGTGGCACCAGTGGCAGGCGGCGTAGCCCACCGAGAGCAGGATCGGCTTGTTCTCCTGGTGCGCCTTGGCCAGCGCCTCGGCGCCCCATGGGAACCAGTCGACCGGGTTGTAGGCGTGCTGCAGCAGGTACGGGCTGGTCGCACCGGCCAGCCGGTTGGGGGTGCGCGCTTCGCTCTCGCTCATCGTCCCAAGTGTTCCCCGTCAGGCGGGTGGCGAGCAATTGCGCAGCCGGACATCGTCCGCGTGCGATTCGGTTGCGCAACCATCCGGTTTGGCATAGAAACGATAGAGTTCCGCCACGTCGGCCTTCAGGTCCGCAGCGCACCAGCCGACGTTTGGGGCCGAGCACGCGACCGGTTCGTTGCACCGCACCGCAACGGTCGCTGCGTCCACCGTCTTGCACGCGACGAAATGAGAGGGCATGCGAGGGCTTCTCCGGAACCTGCCGCTTCAGGCCCGCCGTCGGGCCGCGGAGGCCGCCAAGCGGGCGGCCACGCTGCTCCGCGGCCTGCCGCCACCGGTCATGGCCACGGCCAGGCGCGCCGCCGCGCCGTTCCGCCGACTGGCGCCGCCGGTTACGCGGCGGGCCGCCGCCGTCGCCGGCTCGGTGGCCACACTGCCCGCGAAGCTGCCCGCGCCGCTGCGGCAGCGCGCCGCCGGGCTGCTCGGCAAGCTGACCCGGCCGCTGCGATCGGCCGGCGGGCCGCTGCGAGCCTGGCAGCGGACGGCCGTCGCGGGCGTGCTCGCGGCCTTGCTGCTCCTCGGCGGGGCGATGGTCGCGGGGGCGTGGGCCTCGGGCCCGTCCGACCGCATCCTCGCCGGCGTCAAGGTGGCCGGGCTCGACGTCGGCGGCATGACCAGGGACGAGGCCATCCAGGCGGTGCAGACCCACCTGATGCCGTCGCTGAACCGGCCGATCATGATCCGCATCGGCGCCAAGAGCTTCCGCATGACCCCGGCGGGGGTCGGCCGGGGCCGCTCGGTCGACCAGGCCGTCGACCAGGCGCTCGCCGGCCCGCGGTTGTCGCTGTTCGGCAGCTTCTGGCACAAGGTCGTCAAGCGCCCGGTGACCATGGACGTCGAAGCCGCGGGGACACGCCAGGACCAGCGGGTGGCCGCGTTCGTCGGCCGGATCGCCTCCGAGGTCGCGGTCGCCCCGGTCGACGCCGCCTTCGAGCTGCGTGACGGCAAGGTGCTCAAGCAGCACGCCCGCAGCGGCCGCTCGCTCGACCAGGACGCCGCCACCAAGGCGCTGATCAAGGTGCTCGGCCGGCCGAACCGCTCGGAGCTCAAGCTGCGGCTCAACGCGGTCGCCCCCAAGCTGACCGACGAGGCCCTCGGGAAGTCCATCGAGATCGACAAGTCGGTCAACCACTTGTGGCTGTACGACGGGCTGAAGGTGGTCAAGAGCTACCGGGTTGCCACCGCGAAGGTCGGCTTCGTCACCCCGAGCGGCTCCTGGAAGGTGGCCTACAAGGAGGTCAACCCGACCTGGCACAACCCGGACCCGACCGGGTGGGGCGCGGGCGAGCCGCTGGTCATCCCCCCGGGTCCGGGCAACCCGCTCGGCACCCGCGCGATGGCGCTGAACGCCCCCGGCATCCTGATCCACGGCAGCTACGCCACCGGGTCGATCGGCAGCTACGCCTCGCACGGTTGCATCCGCATGGCCATCTGGGACGCAGAGGACATCTTCCCGCGGGTCCCCGTCGGCACCCGGGTGCTCATCCACAGCTAGGAACCGCCGCCGAATAAGTTGACCGGTTGCCGCCGGGTCGCCATGGTCCCACGCTGCGCCAACGTCCGGCAGTCAGGCGGTAACCGGTCAACGTTTCCATGCGGCGGTTCCTTAGCGCAGGCCGCGATGGCGGTCCGGCCGTCCGCGGCTCCGCGGACGGCCGAATGGTGCCAGGCGCCGAGGCTGGCCGCGGGGGCGCTCAGCCGCCGGAGGGCTTGCCGCCGCTGCCGCTGCTGGGATCGCTGCCGCCGGGCGCCGAGGACGGCTTGGACGGGATCGGCACCGGGCGGGGCGGCAGCGGCGACCCAGCCGCCGGCGGCTCGGGGATGCGCAGGTAGCGGTCGGCGACGGCGATCACCGACTCGACCTGGTCGGGGTCGCCGTTGATCTCGAAGAAGTAGGCGGGCACGAGCCAGGCGTCGCGCCCGACGCGGTCGCCGGCGGCGAGCACCGCGGTGTGCTGCAGGCCGAGGCGGATGCCGGTGATGCGCCGGACGGTCTCCTGCTGCACGCAGCGCACGCCCTTGGGGTTGGTGGGGCAGGGCTGCGGCACCGGGACGAGCGGGCGGCCGAACCAGACGCGGCGGTTCTGCAGCCGCTCGAGCGCCTCCTTGACGCCGATCAGCGGGTAGGTGGCGCCCGCCTGCGGCTCGGACAGCCAGCCGCTGCCGTGCACGACCTCGCCCTTGGCGCCGACCCAGACCTCGGCGGCGTCGCCGATGGTCGGCAGGCCACCGACCGTCGGGCTGGCCGTGACGACCCAGCGGTTCCACTGCTCGACGGTCCGGACAGTGCGGCCGTCGAGCGGCACGCCGGCGCGCGTGAGCCAGTCACGGGCGATCTGCTCGGCCTGCTCGCGGCTCGGCAGGTCGGCCGGTCGCGGCGGTGGCCAGCGGCAGGCCGGCCGCATCGGGCCGAGGCGGCAGGCGATGCCCGGCGCTCCGCCAGCCGGCGGGACGCGCTTGCCGCTGCTGGCCGACCCGGTGCCTGACCCGGCGGCCGCGCCGCCGGAGGAGCCAGGCACGGAGCCCCCCGCCCCTACGGCCGGCTGCCCGCCGGCGTCGCTGCGCGGCTGGGCGCAGACCACGCCGCGAGGGCAGGGCTGCCCCGGCTCGCCCGGGCTGACCGGCGGGGTCGGCGCGGGCACCGGGCACTCGGCCACGTCGGAGCCGACCGCGCCGTCCGAACCCTTCCAGCCCAACGTAGCGCAGTTGAAGGTGGTGCCGGCGACGTAGGTCCACGGGGCGCCGAAGTCACGGGTCACCTGCAGCAGGCGGTCGCGCTCGAAGACCCGCCAGCCGCCCTGGTTCGCCGTCGGCCTGGCGCCGAAGCCGAGCGCGTGGGCGAGCGCGGCCACCTGGTCGTCGCCGACCTTCGGGACCAGCCGCCAGGCGCGCGCCTCGCCGGGCAGGTCGGGCAGCTGCTCGGGAAGCTCGTAGCGGACCTTCGGCCCGTACGGGTGGACGCCGGCCTGCGCCGGAGTCAGGTCGCGGGCCTCGTCCGTGGCGCTCGCCTGGGACGGCGACCCGGCGGCGGCGAGCTCCAGCACGGGTGGCCGCCGCGAGCCGCTCGACCTGGCGACCACGACACCACCGACGCCGAGGGCGCCCACCACCAGGAGCGCCAGCAGCCACGAACCGACTCGCCTTCCCATGCTCATCATCCCTCGCCTCGCCCGTCGCAACGGTCTCGCAGTGTAGGACGGCGAGCGGCGGGCGCGGGTTCCCGCGGGACGATCTGTGGACGGCCGGGTACTAGCCGGCGGTCACCGGGTCGGGGCGGGTGCGGACCCGTCCGTACAGGGTGGTGCGCTGCTCCAGGCGGCGGCCGAGCGGCTCGACCAGGGAGCGGAAGTCGTCCTCCTCCATCATCTGCCCGTGGCTCGCGCCCGCGGCGCGGCTGATGTTCTCGTCCATCAGCGTGCCGCCGAGGTCGTTGACCCCGGCCGCAAGGGCCTGGCGCACGCCGGCCGGCCCCATCTTCACCCACGACACCTGGATGTTGGGGATGCTGCCGGCGTAGGCGATGCGGCCGACGGCGTGCATCAGCAGCGCCTCCCGGAAGGTGGGACCTGGGCGCGACTGGCGCTTGCGGTACATCGGCGCGGCCATGTGCACGAACGGCAGCGGCACGAACTCGGTGAAGCCGCCCGTCTCGGCCTGCAGCGCCCGTGTCCGCAGCATGTGCCTCGCCCAGCTCCGTGGCGTCTCGACGTGGCCGAACATGATGGTGACGTTGGAGCGCAGGCCGACCGAGTGGGCGGTGCGGTGGACCTCGAGCCACTCGTCGGTGGTGATCTTGTCCGGGCAGATGATCGCCCTGATCTCGTCGTCGAGGATCTCCGCGGCGGTGCCTGGCAGCGAGGCGAGGCCAGCCGCCTTGAGGCGCAGCAGGTAGTCGCGCAGCGGCTCCTGCAGCCGGCGGGCGCCCTCGTGCACCTCGAGCGCGGTGAACCCGTGGATGTGCATGCGCGGCACCGCCTCGCGCACGGCCCTGGCGACGTCGATGTAGTAGTCGCCGTCGAAGCTCGGGTGGATGCCGCCCTGCAGCGTCACCTCGGTGGCGCCGCGCGCGTCGGCCTCGACCACCCGCCTGGTGACCTCGTCGAGGCCGAGCAGGTAGGGGGCGCCGCGCAGGTTGAGGCTGAGCGGCCCCTTGGAGAAGGCGCAGAAGCGGCAGCGGAAGGTGCAGACGTTGGTGTAGTTGAGGTTGCGGTTGCGGACGAACGTGACCACCTCGCCGACCTCGCGGCGGCGCAGCTCGTCGGCCACCTCGGCGACCGCCCCGACCTCCGGCCCGCGCGCCGCGAACAGGTCGACCACCTCGTCCTCGCCTACCTGCTGGCCGTCGAGCACCCCGGCGAGGATCTCGGCCACGCGGCCGCCTCGCCGTGCTGCCGTGGCGCCGGGCTGAAGCAGCGGCGGCGGCGGGACCTGCTCGCCGGCGGCCCAGCGGTCGTCGCGGCCGAGCGACTCGGCGTCGGAGCGGTCGAGCACCGGGAAGGCCATGGCCGGGTCGAGCCAGCGGCCGGGCTCGGCGGCGAACTCCGGGTAGATGGTGAGCCGCGGCGCCAGCATCATGCCGGCTGCCTCGGTCGCCTGGCGCAGGCGCTCCAGCGCCGGCCAGGGCCGCTCCGGGTTGACGTGGTCGGCGGTGACCGGGCTGACCCCGCCCCAGTCGTCGATGCCGGCCTCGAGCAGGACGCCGAACTCCTCGGTGAGGTTGGGCGGGGCCTGCAGGTGGATCGAGGGGTCGAGCAGCAGTCGCGCGGCCGCGATCGTCCACAGGTAGTCGTCGAGCGCCGGCGCCGCGGCTGCGGCCATGGCCGTGCCCGGCTTGGGCCGGAAGTTCTGGACGATCACCTCCTGGACGTGCCCGTGGCGGCGGTGGGCGGCGTCGATCGCGGCCAGCGCCTGCAGGCGCTCCTCCCTGGTCTCGCCGATGCCGACCAGGATCCCGGTGGTGAACGGGATGCCGAGCTCCCCGGCGGCCTCGAGGGTCGCGAGGCGGCGGGCGGGCAGCTTGGTGGGGCAGCGGTGGTGGGGACCGCCCGGCTGGTGGAGCCGCTCGGAGAGCGACTCGACCATCATGCCCTGGCTGGCGGTGACCGGCCGCAGCCGGGCGAGCTCGTCGGGGCCGAGCGCGCCGGCGTTGGCGTGGGGCAGCAGGCCGGTCTCCTCGACCACCTGGCGGCACGCCTCCGCCAGGTAGTCGACGGTGGAGCCATGGCCCATGGCGTCGAGCGCTCGCCGCGCCATGGGGTAACGGTCCTCCGGCCGCTCGCCGAGGGTGAACAGGGCCTCGTGGCAGCCGTGGTCGCGGCCGGCCCTGGCGATCTCGAGGACCTGCTCGACGCTCAGGTAGGCGTCAGCGGCGGCTGCGCTGGTTGGCTGCGGCGAGCGAGCCCCTTCGGAGCGCGGCAGGCGGGCGGGCGGCTTGGCGAAGGTGCAGTAGCCGCAGTGGTCGCGGCAGAGCATGGTCAGCGGGATGAAGACCTTCGGGGAGTAGGTGACCCGGGTGCCGGTCGCTGCGGCGCGGATACGGCGCGCCTCGGCCATGAGCTCGTCCAGGGGGGTGGCGGGGACCACGGGAAGATTGGCCATGCCAGCAGAGTCGGCCGTTCGCTTGAGAAAGTCAAGCGAACGCCCCGCAGGCAGGGCGGCCGCGGCTGTGGCAGGCGACCCACTCGTGGCCGAGGATCGGATCCGACGGGTCTGCTACGGTTCTGAGGTGTCGAAACGTTACCCCGTTCCGGGACCGGTCGCCCGCTCGCTGGAGATGATCGGCGACCGCTGGACCCTGCTGATCGTCCGCGAGCTGCTGCTCGCGCCCGCCCGCTACGCGGAACTGGAGCGGGCGCTGCCTGGCATCCCCTCCAACCTGCTGGTGGAGCGCCTGCGCCTGCTCGAGGAGGAGGGCATCGCCGCGCGGGTCGCGGCCAAGCGCTGCTGGGGGCTCACCGCCAAGGGCCGCGACCTGGCTCCGGTGCTGGCGAGCCTCGCCGCCTGGGGCATCCACCACTACGGCGAGCCGTCCTCGGCCCAGGCCGTCCACGCGGGCTGCGGCGGGCGCGTGCTGACGCGCTCGTCGTGCACCCGCTGCGGCGCCGCCGTCTCCCCCGCCGAGCTGGACCTGCGCGCGGTCGAGGGGGTCGCCGGGCCGGGCGGCGAGCCCGTCGCGCCTGGCGCCGAGGTGATGGAGCGGTAGCCGGCCCAGGTATCCGGCGCCACGGTCCTAGGACCGACAGGCTGGCAGTTCCACCCGTGGGCCCAACACGGTCGAGACCGTCGGCCCTTCCAACGCCGCGGGCCGGCTCGTAGCGTTCGGGCCGAAGGGAGGTGACCCGTCGATGGGTAGCCTTTGGCGCCTCTGGCCCGTCTTCTTGGTGATGGCGCTCGTCACCATCGGCCTGCTTCTCCTGAAGCATGCCCTCGAGGTTCTCGTCTCACCCGTCTGACTGCTGCCGGCTTCGCTCCGGTCTAGGCTTTCGGTACGTTCATGTCGTACGATCGGGGGACACGGAGCTGCCGGTCCCGGCCCCGCCGCGGTCCGGCCTCGCTGCGGAGGTCCTCCTGGACGCTGACCAGTACGGTGGGCCACTCCCACGCCTGGACGCGGTCGCCGACGGGACGCGCCTGGTCGACGTCCTGCGGCAGACCTGCCGGCGCGGCGGTTGGACCTATGCCGAGGTGTGGGTGCCCGCTCCGGAGACGGGCACGCTCGAGCTGCACCCGCTCTGGTACGGCGACGCCGACAGCGGCCGCCACTTCCGCTCCCCCACCGAGCGCCTGGCGTTCGTCCCCGGCACCGGGCTGCCAGGCAGGGCGTGGCACGAGCGCTGCGTAGTCTTCGTGCCCGACCTGGCCGACGACCCCCAGTTCGCTCGGCCGACGGCCGCGAGCAGGGCCGGCCTCGGCAGCGGCGCGGCCGTCCCGCTGCTCGACGATGGCGAGGTGGCGATGGTGCTCGCCTTCTTCGGCCCGGGCGAGCCCGCCAGGCACGCGGCCATGCACGAGAGCGTCAGCCGCCTGGCGCAGCAGCTCGGCGCCGGCGAGCCGGCCGGCTCGACCCGCTCCTGACGAGCTCGACCGTCGCACCAGGCCGCCCGCTCGCCGCGGTGTGGCACCCACGGCCTGCCAGCGGCGCGCCGCCGGGCGGCCTCAGCCAAGGGCGACGGGGATCGCGCCGTTGGCGACGGCCTCGACGATGGCCGCGGCGCCGACGATGCGGGCGCCGGGCACGAGCTGGTCCTCGGTGATGCCGCGCGGGGTGGTGCAGGCGCTGCACCCCCAGATCTCGCCACCGGCCTCGACGAAGTCGCCCATGAGCTGCGCCAGCGCCGGGAAGCCCTCGAGGGCCACGCCGTCCGCGTAGCCGCGCCGGCACAGCCAGGCGCCGTCGATGGTGAGCAGCACCACCGCCTCCTGCCCGGACGCCGCGGCGACGTTGGCCGCGATGAACGGCACGATGGCGCGCTCAGGGTCGTCCGCGCCGTGCTTGCAGTGGAACAGCATCCTGGCCATGCCCGCCCCTCCCGACGCCTGTGGATCTCGTGCGCCGCGTTGTCCACGCTTTCGGGCAGACTACGTGGCGGGCACAACCTTCGCCTACGCCGCCCATCGAGCAAAGTAGGAGGTGGCCCGCCGCCGCGCCGGCTGGACTGAGGAGCGACGAAGGAGCGACGAGGGAAGCCGGCGCACAAGGCGGCGGCGGGCCACCGACGTTTCAATAAAGGAGCGTTGATGACGCGCACCCGAATGGTCGTGATCGGCGGCGACGCCGCCGGCATGAGCGCGGCTTCGCAGGCCCGCCGCCGCCGGCCGGCCGACGACCTCGCGATCGTCGCCTTCGAGCGCGGCCCGCACACCTCCTACTCGGCCTGCGGCATGCCCTACTACGCGAGCGGCATGGTGGACGACTGGGAGCGGCTGGTCGTCCGCACCCCGGAGCAGTTCGCCGCGCGCGAGATCGACGCCCGCGTGCGCCACCAGGTCGAGGGGATCGACCTGGACCGGGGCCTGGTGCGCGTCCACGACCTGGAGCGCGGCCGCGCCTTCGACGAGCCGTGGGACGTGCTGGTGGTCGCGACCGGCGCCGAGCCGGTGCGGCCGGCCGTGCCCGGCATCGACCTGCCTGGGGTGCACGGGCTCACGATCCTGCAGGACGGCCTCGACCTGCGCCACGCGATCGAGGCCGGGCCGGAGCGGGCGGTGGTGATCGGCGGCGGCTACATCGGCCTCGAGGCCGCCGAGGCGCTGGTCTACCGCGGCATCCCGACCGCCCTGGTGGAGCGGGGACCCGAGGTGATGCACACCCTCGACCCGGACATGGGTGCCCTGGTCAGCCAGGCGCTGCGCGACGCCGGGGTGGAGCTGCACAGCAACGAGAAGGTGGAGGCGATCGAGGGGGACGACCGGGTGCGCGCGGTGCGCACCGCCGGCGGCACCCTCCCCGCCGACCTGGTGGTGCTCGGCATGGGCACACGGCCGAACGTCACCCTGGCCCGCGAGGCGGGCGTCGCCCTCGGCCCCAGCGGCGCGATCGAGGTGGGACCGCGCATGCAGACCCGCCACGAAGGGGTCTGGTCCGCCGGTGACTGCGCCGAGACCCGCCACCTGGTCTCCGGCCACCCGGTCAACTACCACCTCGGCACCATCGCCAACAAGCAGGGCCGCGTCTGCGGCATCAACATCGGCGGCGGCTACGCCACCTTCCCCGGCGCCCTCGGCACCGCGGTCACCCAGGTGTGGCCGGTCGAGGTGGCCCGCACCGGCCTGTCCGAGACGGAGCTGCGCCCGCTCGGGCTCGAGTACGAGACCGTCACGGTCGACTCGACCACCAGGGCGGGCTACTTCCCAGGCGCCGCGCCGATCCGCATCAAGGTGATCGCCGAACGGCGCTCCGGCCGCCTGCTCGGCGCCCAGATCGTCGGCAAGGAGGGCGCGGCAAAGCGCATCGACGTGTTCGCCACCGCGCTGTGGAACCGCATGACCGTGGACGACATGGTCAACCTGGACCTCTCCTACGCGCCACCGTTCTCACCGGTGTGGGACCCGGTGCTGATCGCCGCCCGCAAGGCGGTGGAGCGCATCGAGGCCACCGTGGCCGACTGCCGCTGAGGGGACTCACCGCCCCGGGTCGAGGCCGAACAGCTCGGTGCGGTGGTCGGCGCACAGGCCGAGGGTGGACGCCTCAGGGCGGCCGCAGGCGCGCACCGTCCCGTCGGGCTGGTGCACGTCGGCCCAGCAGGTGTCCTCGGCCTGCGGCGCACGGAACAAGGCCCGGGCCGCGGCCAGGGTGAAGGTTGACTCGGGACCTTCGATCGCTCCGCTCATCACCGCACGCCCCCCGGACCGGCTGGGTTCAAGCCGTCGACGACTCCTACATCGGCGAGGGCGGCGCGGTCCTGAGCACGATCGGGGCGCGAATCCGGTCGGGTGGCGCGGATTGACCAGGGGGGCTCGCCTTGCGGGGGACGATGGTGGTCAACTGGATGCACAACCCGTTCGCGTCGCCACGCCCCACGACAAGGCAACCGTCACGCATGCTGCTTCGCACCCACCCGTTGGACGTCCTGCTTGGCATCGTGCTCGTCGTGGCCGGGGTCAGCGGCTGGCGCCGGGGGTTCACCGTGGTGGTGCTCGGCTACGCCGGGCTGCTGATCGGGCTCGCGGTGGGCGCCTGGGCGGCGACCCGAATCGGCCTGGTCGTCTCGACCGAGGAGTCGCTGCGCCGCATCTTCGTCGGCGTCGGCGTCTTCTTCCTGGTCGCGGCGATCTTCCACAGCCTCGCCATCCGGGCCGGACGGGCGGTCAAGGGCGCCCTGGTGGGACAGTGGACCAGCAGCCTCGACTCGCTCGGCGGGGCGCTGGTCGCCAGCGCGGTGGCGGCCGTCGCGCTCTGGTTCGTCGCCCTGACCATGTCGGACTCGATGCCGGTGGTGGCGCGGGCGGTCAGCGACTCGGTGATCCTCACCGCCATCGACCACCACGCCCCCAGGCCGCCGGCGGCAGTGTCGGAGCTGCGGCGGCTGCTCGCCGGCTCACCGTTCCCCGACGCCTTCGCCAGCCTGCGCCCGCCGATCAGCAGCGGCCCGCCGCCAGCGATATCCCTCACCAGCGGGATCAGGCGTGCCAGCGCCGCCACGGTGCAGATCGAGAGCGAGGGCTGCGGCGGCCTGCTGTTCGGCAGCGGTTTCCCGGTGAGCGGCAACCTGGTGGTGACCAACGCCCACGTGGTCGCCGGCACCGACAACCACCGCGTGATCACCTACCGCGGCGCCAGGCTGCCCGCGACCGTGGTCCTGTTCGACCCGAGGCGCGACATCGCCCTGCTGCGCGTGCCCGGGCTCACGGTGCGCCCCTTGGCGCTGGCCGATCCGAGCGGCCCGCGGACGACCGGCGCGGTGATCGGCTACCCGGGGGGCGGCCGCCAGAAGGTGGTGGGCGCGCAGGTGGTGACCAAGACGGTCGCGGTCGGCCGCGACATCTACTCCCGCGCGCTGGTGCGGCGCCAGATCTGGGTGCTGCGAGCCGTCATCCGCAAGGGCGACAGCGGCGGCCCGCTGGTCGACCGCAACGGCCGCGCGCTCGGCGTGGTGTTCGCCGCCTCGACCATCACCGACCAGGAGGGCTACGCCCTCACCAACGCGGAGCTGCGGACCGACCTGGCGGCGGCCGCCGGCCGCAGCGCCCCGGTGCCGGTCCTCGGCTGCGCCGCCTGACCGGCCTGGCAACCGCACCGGAAGTGGCCTGCGACGAACCCGGTGGTGAGATGGAGCGATCGACGGACATCGACGGGCTGATCGGCCGCATGGAGGCGCTGCTCGCGCCCCTGCAGGAGCGGCGCGACCCCAACCGCCACTTCCTCGGCACCTACCTGCGCACCACCCGGGCGGTCAAGGCCGAGCTGGCCGCCGGCGGCTTCCTCGACCGTGCCTGGGTGGAGCGCTGGGACGTCGCCTTCGCCGACCTGTACCTTGACGCCCTGGAGATCGAGCAGGCCGGCCGCAGGCCGCCGGAGCCGTGGGCGATCGCCTTCGGGGCGGCCGTCGGTGACCGGCTTCCGCCACTGCGCCACCTGCTGCTGGGCATGAACGCCCACATCAACTACGACCTGGCGCAGTCGCTGCTGGCGGTGATCAGCGACCAGGAGCTGGACGACCCGGAGCTGGTCGCGCGGCGCGAGGCCGACCACCGGCACATCGACGACGTGCTGGTCGCCCGGGTCGGGGCGGAGGATGCCGAGCTGCAGTCGATCGGGCGCAGCCGCACCGACCGGCTGCTGGCACCGCTCAACCGGCTCAGCACCAAGCGCTTCCTGAAGGAGTCCCGGGCCAAGGTCTGGACCAACACGCGGCTGCTCAGCCAGGCCAGGCGGGCCAGCCCCGAGGCCTACCGTGCCAGGCTCGCCGAGCTGGAGCGGCTGGCGGCGGCGCGCGTGGCCGACCTGGTCGCCCCCGGCCAGGTGGTGCTCAAGCTGGCGGTGAAGGGCTTCGGCGTGCGCCTTCCCGAGACCGCCACGTAGGGCCACTGGGGCGCAGGCAACCTCACCCCGCGAATCCGTTGCCGCGGGCCATCTCGCGCAGGTCGAGGGCCTTGTCGAGCACCTCGGCGGCGACCCCGCGGGAGAGCGCGACCTCGCGCAGGGAGCGGCCGGAGGAGGCCGCCTCCTTGGCGATCGCGGCCGCCTCGTCGTAGCCGACCACCGGGGTGAGCGCCGTCACCGTCACCAGGGTGGACTCGACCAGCTCACGGGCACGGTCCCGGTTGGCCTCGATGCCGTCGACGCAGCGAGTGGCGAACTCGCGGCAGGCCGCGGCCAGGTAGGTGGCCGACTGCAGCAGGTTCCTGGCCATCAGCGGGATGTAGACGTTGAGCTCGAAGGCGCCGGAGAGCCCGCCGACGGTGATGGCGGCGTCGTTGCCGATCACCTGGGCCGACACCTGGGCGAGCACCTCGCAGAGGACCGGGTTGACCTTGCCCGGCATGATCGAGGAGCCCTTCTGCAGCTCGGGCAGGAGGATCTCGCCGAGGCCGGCGCGCGGCCCAGAGCCCATCCAGCGGACGTCGTTGGCGATCTTGGTGCAGCTCACCGCGACCGTCTTCAGCGCCCCGCTCGCCTCGACCAGGGCGTCCCTCGCGCCCTGGCCCTCGAACGGGTGGGCGGGCGGGGCGAGCGCCAGCCCGGTGGCGGCGGCCAGACGCTCGCGCACCATGGCGGCGAACTCCGGGTGGGCGTTCAGGCCGGTGCCGACGGCCGTGCCGCCGAGGGGCAGCTTGCCGAGGCGCGCCAGGGTGGCGGCCACGCGGTCGCCGCCCTCCCGGGCCTGGGCGGCGTAGCCGGCGAACTCCTGGCCCAGCGTCACGGGCACGGCGTCCATCAGGTGGGTACGGCCCGGCTTGACCACCTCGGCGAACTCGGCCGCCTTGGCGGCCAGCGAGCGGTGCAGGGTGTCGAGGGCGGGCAGCAGCTCGCCGGTCAGGGCGGCCAGGGCGGCCAGGTGCACCGCCGTGGGGAAGGTGTCGTTGGACGACTGGCCCATGTTGACGTGGTCGTTGGGGTGCACGTCCTCGCCCGCCAGGCTGGCCACCACCTCGTTGACGTTCATGTTGGTGGAGGTGCCGGAGCCGGTCTGGAAGACGTCGATCGGGAACTGGTCGTCGTGCCGCCCCGCCGCGACCGCCTCGGCGGCGGCGGCGATGCGGCGCGCCCGGTCCGCGTCGAGGCCGCCCAGCTCGGCGTTGACGCGCGCGGCCTCCGCCTTGATGCGGGCGAGCATGCGCACCACGCCGAGCGGTACCCGCTCGCCGGAGATCGGGAAGTTGCGGACTGCCTTCTCCGTCTCACCCTTCCACAGCTGCTCCATCCACGACCTCCTGCTCCCCCGAAGGGTCCTGGCGCCGCTCACCTCAGCGGCATGCTACTGGCGCGACGGCCCGGGCCGCAGCCAGCGCCGACGGCCACCGAACAGAGGAAGAGGCGGCGCGGGTACCGCGCCGCCTCTAGCAGGGAAGCTGTCTGACCCGGGAGGCTGCAGCTCACGCTCCTCGCGCGCCGAGCGGCGCGTGCTACGACCAGGTAGTTGACATCTTCACGGCATCGCCTCGGGCTCGGCCGCCTGCTCGGCGACCGTTCGGTGTTCCGTTCGCACGACTTGCGGCGAGAGTGACCAATTCAGTCCGTCGCCGGGGGGAGCGACGGACTGAATTGGTGTCGCGGGCTCCTAGCGATGCCCGCTCTACGGGAGGCACGGGGGGTGTCGCCCTTTCTATCTCGCCTCCTCGAGTCTCCAGCGACTTGGGGGGAGGTCGCCAGGGGGGTGAGACTCCCGGACGGCGTGTATCAAGCTTTGCCCAAATCGATATGGAAATGCAAATCGCCGTGCAATCGCGCAAGCCGCCGGCAAGCTCCCTACCTGCGGCGAAACCTCCCTCACGAGGGTCTCCGAGCTTCGCTTAAGTAGTTCTACGGAGCAGCGCCACCGGAAATTCTTGGAGGCTGCTGCCAGCCGAGAGCCACCGTTCTGGGTACATCAACGTAGCCCGACACGAGCATGTCGAGGTTGTACGGCAGCCTCGGTCCGCGGCGGCTTGGCGCGGGACAGCGACGGTTCGCCCGCTGGTCCGCATCGGCCGGCTCGCTCTTTTCGGCAGCCGGGTCGCGCTCGCTGCTCCATTCCCACCTCGACGCCGCCGGTCGCCAGGTCACCCGCGGCCTACCCTGCCAGGAGCGAGAGGCGGACACGGCGGCGCGGGTTGTCGTCGTTGAGGTCGACCAGGCAGATGCGCTGCCAGGTGCCGAGCAGCAGCCGGCCGCCCTCGACGGGCACGGTGAGGGACGGTCCGGCGAAGACCGGCAGGAGGTGGTCGGCGCCGTGGCCGCGGCTGCCGTGGCGGTGCACCCAGCGGTCGTCCCGGGGAAGGAGCCGCTCGAGCACCGCCTCGAGGTCCTCCTCGGAGCCGGCGCCGGTCTCCATCACGGCGAGCCCGGCGGTGGCGTGCGGCACGAAGACGTGCAGCAGCCCGTCCCCGCCCGACGCGGCGGCGAACGCGGCCACCTGGTCGGTCAGGTCCAGGACGTGCCTTCCCCTGGAATCGACGTTCAGCTCGACGCTCCGCATGGCTGCCTCCGTCAGGTGGATCCTGGGCCACGACTGGCACCGGCGGTCGGGACCTGGGCCGCGGGGCAGGCTCAGCGGACCAGGTTGTTGACCAGGATGAGGGCGTAGTAGCACGGCGGTAGGGCCATCAGCAGGGAGTCGACCCGGTCGAGGATGCCACCGAAGCCGAACAGCTCAGTGCTGGCCCGCTCGGCCTTGAAGGCCCGCTTCACCAGGCTCTCGGTCACGTCGCCCCAGACGCTGCCGACGGCGATCATGAGCACCAGCGCGACCACGCCGGCGGCGGTCCACTCGTCGGGGATGGCGATGGCGAGCAGGGCGACCCCGACGGCCGCGCCGACCAGGTTGCCGAGCGCGCCGCTCCAGGCCTTGTCCGGGTTGATGCGCGGGATCATCTTCGGGCCCTTGAGGGCGACACCGACCGCGTAGGCCGCGACGTCCGAGAAGGCCACCGAGACGGTCACGATCACCAGGAAGTTGAGGCCCCACGGCTGGGCCGCCTTGGCGAACACGATGTAGGCAAGGGGCAGCGCGATGTAGATGTAGCCGAACAGGGTGTTGCCGACCTGCGTGCGGGCGTCGGCGACCTCGCCGGAGACGATCGGGACCAGCGTGAGCAGGATGAAGAAGCCGAACGGCAAGAGCAGGAAGTACTCCCGCGCCAGCGCCGCGACCAGCAGGCCGACCTGGGACCAGAGCATCAGCAGCAGCGCGTAGCGGCGGTCGATGCCGGCGATGCGGGCGAACTCCGACAGGCCCTGGACGAGCACGAAGGTGGCCAGCAGGAACGCCACGAACCCGCCGGTGAACACGCACACCAGGAACAGCGGGGCCATCCAGAACCAGGTGCGGGTGCGGCTGAAGAAGGTGGAGCGGCGCAGGACCCGCAGGGGGCGGCGCTGGGCCAGCACCACGCCGGCGAGACCGGCGACGATCAGCAGCACCACCCGGACGAGGACGGGCAGGAACAGGTCGTTGCCGAAGGGGTTGTGCGGCATGGCGTCGGCTACGTCCCGCCCAGGCGCTCGACCAGCGCCCCGGCCTGGGCGACCGCGGCCTCGGCCCTCCTGACCAGGTCGTTGTAGTCCTTGCCCGGCGGGATGGGCGGGCCGATGCCGACCGCCACGCCGCCCGGCAGGGGCACGAACGAGCCCTTGGGCATGACCCGCTCCAGTCCGTGCAGGTAGACCGGGACGACCGGGACCTGGGTGTCGATCGCCAGGTAGGCGAAGCCCTTCTTGAAGGGGCCGGCCTTGCCGCGCGTCCCGCTCGGGAAGATCAGCACCGACCAGCCCTTGCCGATCAGCTCCTTGAGCATCTGCAGGGACTCGCGGCTGGAGCCCCCCTGGCGCACGAACGGCACCGTGCCGAGCGCCAGCGAGGCGGCCATGCCCTTCACCGGGGAGCTGTAGAAGTAGTCGGCCGCGGCCGCGATCACCAGCCGCCGGCGCACGCGGGCGCCGAGGGCGGCAAGGCAGATGGGCGCGTCGAAATGGCTCTGGTGGTTGGCCACGAACACCGCCGGCCCCTTGAGGTCGCTCAGGTTGCGCCTGCCGATCACGTTGAAGGGCGAGATGAAGCGGAGCAGCGGCACCAGCACCCCAGCCTGGACGGCGCCACGGACCACCTGGGCAGGCGGGGTCCGCGCCCAGCCCTCGGTCTTCACCTGACCGTGCCGGCCGCGGCCGGCGACCCGTGCCGGCCGGCTGGGCTTCGGCCGCGCCGCCGTCCCGGCCGGTTCTGCCTCGGAGGCCGGCGGCGCGCTCGCGGCGCGCTCGTCCTCGGCGTCCGGCGCGCTCCCGGCCGACTCCTGGTCGGTCACCTCGGCCGTCTCGGCGTCCGTGGCCGGCCCCGCCGCCTCGCCGGACGCCTCGGCCTGCTCGTCCTGGCTCCGTGCGGGCTCGACCCGATCCCCCCGCCCATGGTTCGTCACGTCGCCTCCCGCGCCACCTTCGCCGCTGGTCCGCATTCAACCAGACCACAGAGCGGGTGGGCAGTTACGCACAAGCGGACCGGAACTCGAGGCGGCCAAGCGACGCCCCCTCCCGGATGCCCGTTACCCTGGATGGTCGAGCCGGCCGGCGCGACGGAACGGTCGGCGACCGGCAGGGATCGTAGCCGGGGACGCGCCCGCCGGGAACAGGGAGACAGCGTGGAACGGGACCCGATGGAGCTGCGCACCGAGCGGCTCCTGCTGCGCCCCATGTCACTGGACGAGGCGCGGGCGGTGGACCGCGGCGAGCGGGACGGACGGTCCTGGTCGCCCGGTTACCCCGCCGAGGGCGACGTCGTGATCGCCCGAGTGGTCCTGCGCAACCCACCGCGGAACGACCTGGAGACGCTGTTCGGCACCCGCCAGATCGTGGACCGGCGGACCGGGCTGGTGATCGGCGCGCTCGGCTTCTTCGGCCCGCCGGACGAGACCGGGACGGTGGAGATCGGCTACGGCGTCGTCCCGGAGGTGCGGGGGCAGGGCGTCGCCACGGAGGCGGTCGCCGCCCTGCTCGCCTTCGCGGACGGGCGGCCAGAGGTCCGCAAGGTGGTGGCCTCCATCGACCTCGACAACTTCGCCTCGCCGCGCGTGCTGGTGAAGAGCGGGCTGCGGCCGGTGCGCAGCGACCAGCAGCAGCGGTTCTACGAGCGCCTCTCCGGCTGAGCCGGGGTCGGCGCGCCGCTCACGCGTGGAGGGCGGGCCACGCGGCGAAGCCGGCAGTGGCCTCGACCGCCGTCGCGAGCCGGAGCAGCTCGTGGTCGCCGCCGATCCGTCCCACCAGCGACGCAGCGACCGGCAGGCCGCCGGCCAGCCCGACGGGCAGCGACACGACCGGCGAGCCGGAGCAGTTGAAGGCGCCGGGCAAGGCGGTCAGCGCCACCTGCACGCCCATCTCGCCACCATCGGCGAGCCTGACCACGTGGCTGGCACGCTCGGGCGCCACCACCGGGATGGTGGGCAACAGCAACGCGTCACGGTCGGTGAGCAACTCCTCCACCAGCGCCACGAAGCGGCCGCGGTAGCGCAGCCCGGCAATGTATTCGCTGGCGAGGGCGCTCTGGCCGAGCCGGATCCCGGCGAGCACGCGCCCGCCGTAGCCCTCCTCGCCGGTCTCGGCGAGGAGGCGGGCGTGCGCCGCGGCCATCTCGGGCAGCACGATCGCGGCGACCGCCGACCTCGCGGCCCCCAGCGGCAGCTCCACCTCGTCGATGCGAGCGCCGGCCTGCCGCAGCCGCCCGCAGAGCCGGTCGAGCGCCTCGCCCACGGCCGGGTCCACCAGCGCCAGGTCGTCGCCGACCAGGCGGCCGAGGCGGAGCTGGTCCGGCGGACCGGACGGCGGCGCCGGCACGCCGGAAAGGACCTCGAAGAGCAGGCCGGCCTCGGCCACGCTGGCGGCGATCGGGCCGCAGTGGTCGCAGGACCAGGACAACGGCTGCACGCCGGTGGTCGGCACGGCGCCGTAGGTGGGCTTGAACCCGACCACCCCGCAGCAGGCCGCCGGGATGCGGATGGAGCCGGCCGTGTCGCTGCCGAGCGCCAGCCGCACCAGCCCCGCCGCCACCGCGGCGGCCGACCCGCCGCTGGACCCGCCGGGGATGCGGGCCTCGTCCCACGGGTTCACCGTGCCGGGGGTGAGCACGCCGTAGGCGAACTCGTGGGTGCGGGTCTTGCCCACCACCACCGCGCCGGCCCCGCGCAGCCGCTCGACCAGCGGCGCGTCCCGCTCCGCGCGGTTCGCCGCCAGCTTCGGCGACCCGGCGCCGGTCACCGCGCCGGCGACGTCGATCAGGTCCTTGATCGCAACGGGCACGCCGTGCAGCGGTCCCCGCACCCGGCCGCCCGCCCGCTCGGCGTCCCTGGCCGCGGCCTCGGCCCTGGCCTCGTCCGCCAGCACCGTCACGAACGCGCCGAGGCGCCCGTCGAGTACCTCGATGCGCCCGAGCGCCTCCTCGACCAGCGCGGCGCTGGACGTCACCGTGGTCGCGACGGCCCGGCCGCGCGGGTCGGGTCGGTGTAGGGCGGGTCGTCCGGCCGCAACTCCGCCGCCTGCGTCAGCGCCGCCACCCGCGCCAGGTGGACGGCCAGGTCACGCTCCATCCGCTCCCGCTCCCGCAGGTCGGCGGACGGCTCCAGCCCGGCGGCAGCCAGCCGCGCTTGCAGCGCCTCGGCGATCTCCATGGCAGGAATGCTATCGGCAAGCGCCCCGAGTGGGTTCGGCCAGGTGCGCGACGGCCGCTCCGCGGTCGGACGGCATCGCGGCAGCCCCTGGTCTCGGGTGCCGCGATCGTACGAGGCCAGGTCCAAGCCGTGGCGACGGCGGCGACCTGCCGGCCTGCCGACCGGTGCGGTTGAATGCGCATCAAGGGATGGCGGCACCCCAATGGGGACTGGCTCAGGTGCCGTGCCGGCGGTCTGAGAGGGGTGGGCGTGGAGACGAGCGGGCCGCTGGAGGAGCTGCGGCAGCAGGTGGTGGAGTGCCGCCGCTGCCCGCGCCTGGTCGCCTGGCGCGAGCAGGTCGCCCGCGAGAAGCGCGCCGCGTTCCGCGACCAGACCTACTGGGGCCGGCCGGTGCCAGGCTTCGGCGACCCCGCCGCACGCCTGCTGATCCTCGGCCTGGCACCGGCCGCGCACGGTGGCAACCGCACTGGGCGGATCTTCACCGGCGACCGCTCCGGCGACTGGCTGTTCGCCTCCCTGTGGCGCACCGGCTTCGCCAACCAGCCCACCTCGGTCTCCCGGGACGACGGGATGGAGCTTGCCGACTGCTATATCACCGCGCCGGTGAAGTGCGCCCCGCCCGACAACAAGCCGCTGCCCGCCGAGCGCGCCAACTGCGCCCCCTGGCTGGATGCCGAGCTCGCCCTGCTGCCGACCATCCGGGTGGTGGTGGCGCTCGGCGCCTACGCCTGGGACGAGACCCTGCGCCACCTCGGCCCCGTCCGCCCCAAGCCCCGCTTCGGCCACGGCGCCGAGGCGGCCCTGCCGGACGATCGCACGCTGCTCGGCAGCTACCACGTCTCCCAGCAGAACACCAACACGGGTCGCCTCACCGAGCCGATGCTGGACGCGGTCTTCGGCCGGGCGAGGGCCCTGCTCAGTGGAGCCGCTCCGGCGGATCCTGACCCCAAGCGACGCGCCACGGATGGCCGGTCCTGAGCAGCAAGCAGACGATCGCGAGGGCGGTCCCTCGCCGTATCCACAGAACGCGCCTTCGTGCTGGCGCGGAAGGATTGGGCAGCGCATCCTTCAGTCGACGAACGCGTCGAGGCAGGAGGCTGAAAGGGATGGCGGAAGCCGTATTCGAGCACGGCAGCGGGCCGCGAAGTCCAGAAGAGCGTCGCGCACGCTACCTGGCTCGCGTGCGCGCGGAGGGACGCCGCCTGCGGACGGCAGCGGAGATCCTCGCCGAGCCCTCGGACGACGACTCCGACCCGCTCAGCGAGGAGGAGCTCGACGCCTTCCTCGCAGTGATCTACGAAGCGCGCGATCGGGACCGCGACCGTGCCCGATGAGCTGGCCCTCGTTGACACAGACGTCGCGTCTACCCTCTTTCGAGAGTACGACTACGACCGTCGCCTTCCAGCCGCCCTCGAAGACCGACTGGCGAGCCGCCGTCTGGCCATCAGCTTGATCACACTGGGCGAGGCGCATTATGGCGCGCGTAAGCGCAAGTGGGGCCCAAGACGGAGTGCGCGGATGCTTGCCTTCTATCGGCAAAGGTTCGACCTCATCGGCCTCGACGAGGAGGACACAGCGGCCGGGTACGGATATCTTCGCGCCAGTACGGAAGCAGCCGGGCGGCCCACGGCCGACAACGACCTGTGGATCGCCGCCTGCGCAGCAGCGAACGGACTGCCCCTGGTGACGCTGAACCGGCGCCACTTCGAGCGCCTCACGATCTTCGGCGTCATCGTGCTGTAGCCGCCCAGGCGGAATGTGGCGGGACCGTCGGCGCAGCTCCTGGCCAGGCTGGAGGGTGCCTACCGGCGTTCGGCCGCCGCTACCATTGAGGGCATGAAGCAGTCCGAGAGGAAGGCTGACCGCAAGCTCCTGCGCCAGGTGGTGGGGCAGTTCCGGCCCTATCGGGGCCAGGTGCTGGTGGTGGCGCTGCTGATCCTGGTGACCTCGGGCCTTGGTGTGGTGAGCCCGCTGCTGATCAAGGTGGTGTTCGACCGCGCCCTGTTCGTGCCTGGGGGGCCCAGGGTCGGGCTGCTGGTCAAGCTGGTCGGGTTGATGATCGCGGTCCCAGTGGTGGCCTCGGTGGTCGGCGTGTACCAGAGCTACCTGACCAACACCGTGGGGCAGCGGGTGATGCGCGACCTGCGCGCCCGGCTCTACGAGCACCTGCAGTCGCTGTCGCTGCGCTTCTTCACCGCCACCCGCACCGGTGAGATCCAGTCACGCCTGGCCAACGACGTCGGCGGCCTGCAGACGGTGATCACCGACACGGCCAGCACCATTCTGGCCAACGGCGTGATCCTACTGTCGACGCTGGTCGCCATGCTGCTGCTGTCGTGGCAGCTGACCCTGCTCTCGCTGGCGATGCTGCCGCTGTTCGCGTGGCTCACCAGGGCCGTCGGGCGCCGGCGTCGGCAGGTGAGCGCGGAGACGCAGAGCGCCCTCGCCGACATGAGCGCGCTCACCGAGGAGACCCTCTCGGTGTCTGGCGTGCTGCTGGCCAAGGTGTTCGGGCGGCAGGCCGTCCAGGCCGCCCGCTACGAGGAGCAGAACCAGCGGCTGGCCGCGCTGCAGGTGCGCCAGCAGATGATCGGCCGGACCTTCTTCGCGGTCGTCTCCACCTTCTTCTCGATCACGCCGGCGCTGGTGTACCTGGTCGCCGGCTTCACCCACGGGATCACCCCGGGGACGCTGGTGGCGTTCACCACCCTGCAGTCACGGTTGTTCATGCCGATCGGGCAGCTCCTCCAGGTCGCCACCGAGGTGACCAGCTCGCTGGCGCTGTTCGAGCGGGTCTTCGGCTACCTGAACCTCGAGCCGGACATCGTCGACGCCGACGGCGCGCGTCCCCTGCCGCAGCCGGTGCGTGGCGCGGTCGAGCTCGACGACGTCTGGTTCGCCTACGACGCCGCGGACAGCGACGGCGGGGGGTCCGGGGGGCTCAAGAGCGAGGCCGGAGCCCCGGTGGCGGACGGCCACGCAAAGCCGAGCGGTAGCCCCCCGGTGAATCAAGGGGGGTCCGGGGGGCTCGAGAGCGAGGCCGGAGCCCCGGTGGCGGACGGCCACGCAAAGCCGAGCGGTGGCGCCCCGGTCAACGGGGGGCGCGTCGCGCTCGTCGGTCCGAGCGGTGCCGGCAAGACGACCATCTCCTACCTGGTGCCGCGGCTGTACGACACCACCCGCGGCGCGGTGCGGCTGGACGGCGTCGACGTGCGCGGCATCTCGCTCGGCAGCCTCGCCGACGCGATCGGCATGGTCACCCAGGAGAGCTACCTGCTGCACGCGACCATCCGCGAGAACCTCGCCTACGCGCGCCCGGACGCCGGCGAGGAGGAGATCGAGGCGGCCGCCCGCGCGGCGCAGATCCACGACCGTATCCTCGAGTTCGAGGAGGGCTACGACACGGTCGTCGGCGAGCGCGGCTACCGCCTCTCCGGCGGGGAGAAGCAGCGCCTCGCCATCGCCCGCGTGATCCTCAAGGACCCCCGCGTGCTGATCCTCGACGAGGCGACCAGCGCGCTCGACACCACCAACGAGCGGCTGGTGCAGGCGGCCCTGGCGCCGCTGATGCGCGGCCGCACCACGATCGCGATCGCGCACCGGCTGTCGACCATCCGCGCCGCCGACCTGATCTTCGCGCTCGACCGCGGGCAGGTGGTCGAGGCGGGCAGCCACGACGAGCTGCTCCGGCGCGACGGCATGTACGCACGGCTCTACGCCGAGCAGTACGGCGGCGGCGCGGTGGAGGCCCGCTGCCACGACGGCATCGTCCTCAGCGACGGGCACGTCGTCCCCGTCGGCAGCCCCTGAGGCGCGGTGGCGGCCAGGCTGGCGTCACCCTGTTAACGGCGTGGGCGGCGTGGGCTACGCTTGGCGCCGGTGAGACTTTCCATGCGACGGCTCCGCGGGCTTGCTCCGCAGCGCCGCTTCCTGATGGGTGCCGCGCTCCTGGTCGCGCTCTACGGCACCGTCGCGGTCGTGCTGGCGGCGACCGGCGAGGTGGTGCGCCGTGGGCCGCTGTCGTTCACCGAGCCGACCCGCTCCGAGCCGCTGCGGGGCGCGATCGGCCCCGACCGGGCGCTCGACGCCTGCTTCCCGGGTCGCCCGCGCGCGGACAAGTTCAAGGTCGTCGGCGGCCTGGTCGACGGCCGGCCTTACTACGCCTGCTACAAGCTCTTCGCCGACGACGGCAGCGTGGAACAGAGCGTGGTGGTCGACGCCGAGGGCTACCAGGTCTCCGACACGCGGCTGCTCAAGCGGAGCGGCGCGTGGCCCTGGATCGGCACCGTCAAGTCCGGCACCGACCTGGTCGTCGGGGCGCTCGGCATAGTCGCCCTGCTCGCCCTGTTCGGGCTCTACTACCGCCGTGCCCGGCCGGCTGCGCCCGCCGGCCCCACGCCGTGGTGGCGCAGCCAGCCGGCCCTCTGGGTGCTGCTCCTCGGCGTGCCCGTGCTCGGCTGGGTGGCGGTCATGGCGATGCCCGACGTGAGCCGCGCCCGCAAGCGCCGGCTGACCTTCCAGCTCGCCATCGCCTGGTCCTGCGTGCTCCTGTTCGCGCTGTTCGGGACGGTGACCGACCACCCTGACTCCTGGGGGCTGACGGTGCTCGGCCTGGAGACCGCGGCGCTCCTGTACGGCCTGGTGGCCGGCCGGGCCTGGCTGCGCCCCGCCGGGTTCGCGGCACCGGAGTCCTCGCCCCTGCCCTCCTCGCAGGCGGCCACGGCGCCAGCCCAGGGCCGGCCCGCCGCCGGCCAGGAACCGGCGCCGGGCTGGGGCCAGCCCCCCGCCGGGCCAGGCTGGGGCCAGGCGCCCACGACCACCTGGGGGGCGCCACCACCCGCCGCAGGCGGGCCGGCCTCGGAGGCGGGCGGCACGGCGTCGGCCGATCCACGGCGGGCTGCCGGCCGCGCCCGCGGTCACGATCCCTCCCTCCGCGTCCAGCGGCCCGGTGAGCTGCCCAGCTTCGCCGACGTGGGCGGCATGGAGCCGCTCAAGCGGGAGCTGAAGGACACCATCGGCCTGGTGCTCGCGTTCGCCGGCGAGGCGGAATCGTACCGGATCACCTGGAACGGGCTGCTGCTGCACGGCCGCCCAGGCGTCGGCAAGACCTTCGTCGCCAAGGCGACCGCCGGGGAGTTCGGGCTCAACTTCGTCCACGCCACCACCGGCGACCTGGTCTCCTCCTACCGCGGCGAGTCCGCCCGCCTGGTCGAGGAGGTGTTCCGGCTGGCCACCGCCAACGTCCCCTGCGTGCTGTTCTTCGACGAGTTCGACTCGGTCGCCCAGCGCCGCGAGGACTGGCCGGACCAGGAGTCCCGCCGCACCGTGAACCAGCTCCTGCAGATGCTCGAGGCCTACAGGGAGGTGCGCGCGCTGGTGGTGATGGCGGCCACCAACGACCTCGACGGCCTCGACAAGGCGGTGATCCGGCCGGGGCGGTTCGACCGCCACATCCGGGTCGACCTGCCCGACGAGGCTGGCCGGGCGGCCATCTTCCGGGTGCAGCTCCGCGACCGGCCCACCAGCGAGGACCTTGACGTCGACCTGCTGGCCGCCCGCTCGGAGAGCCTCTCCCCCGCTGCCATCGCACGGGCGGTGGAGTCCGCCGCCCTGGCGGCGCTGCGGGAGACGGCCGGCGGGGGCAGCCTGGTGCGGCTCGACACGGCCCGGCTGCTGACCGCGCTCGCCGAGCAGGGCGGCAAGGACCGTCCGGCGGTGGCGGCCAACACCTGGGACGACGTGGTCCTCCCCGCCGCCGTCAAGGCGGAGCTGCAGCAGCTCCAGGTGCTGATCGAACGGCCGGACGAGGCGCGCGCCCTCGGCGTCGAGCTGCCCAGCGGGGTCCTGCTCACCGGCCCGCCCGGCACCGGCAAGACCACCGTCGCCAAGGTGCTCGCCGCCCAGGCGCGCTGCTCCTTCTACCCGGTCACCGGCGCGGACCTGACCAGCATGTGGCTGGGCGAGTCCGAGCAGAAGGTGCGGCGCCTGTTCGAGCGCGCCAGGGAGAACCAGCCGTCGATCGTGTTCATCGACGAGATCGACGCGATCGCGTCGGAGCGGGGCACGTCGCGCTCCTTCGACCCGCAGGTGAACCAGCTCCTGGCGGAGATCGACGGCATCGCCGGCCAGCGTGGCGTGCTGGTGCTCGCCGCCACCAACCGGCCCGACCAGCTCGACGCGGCGCTGCTGCGGGGCGGCCGGCTGTCCCGGCGGATCGAGATCCCCCCGCCGGACCTCGACGCCCGCACGCAGCTCCTGCGGCTGCAGGCCAAGGCCATGCCGCTCGAGGACGTGGACCTGGCGGCGATCGCTGCCCGCACCGACGGCTTCACCGGCGCCGACCTGAAGGCGCTGTGCCAGCAGGCGGCGCTGTCCGCCATGGTCCGCACCGGCTCGGGACCGGTCACCGTCGGCCGGGCCGACTTCGAGGCCGCGATCGCCGCCGTCAAGCCCGGGGGCACCGCCCCACCCAAGTCCGGCCAGTACCTCTAGAGGAGACGCCCGTGCCCTGCATCTTCTGCATCGCGGTCTTCATCATCGCCGCCTCGGTGGTCGCCTCGGCGACCGTCGACGAGCTGGAAGAACGCCTCGAGGGAGCCGCCTCCGAGCCGGTCAAGCGGGCGGCCGACACCGAGTCGGTCACCGTCTGGAACGCCAGCTTCCAGGTCGCGGGGAAGGCCGCGCCGGTGGCGGTCACCGTCTACAAGCAGTGGGGCCGGGTGCGCATCCAGGTGCTGACCCACGAGCTCAGCCGCGAGCAGGTGGAGGAGCTGGAGAACCGCATCGCCGAGCTGCTCGGCCTGCGCATCGTCAGCCGCTCCGACGAGGAGGACGAGGAGCCGGTGCGCGAGGCCCAGGAGGCTGAGGCAGGGGCGCAGGCCGAGGAGGACCGGCCCGAGGAGGCGCGGCCCGCCGAGCGCCCCGAGGCCCAGCGGCTCCCCGCGCCCCCACCGCCCAAGAGCTGAGCGGCGGTCAGGGCCGCTCGTCGGCGGTCGCTTCCCACGGGTGCCAGCGGGGCCACCAGGCAGGCACGGCGCGCCGGTAGGCCTCGTACTGCGCGCCGAACTGGTGGGCCAGCGTCGGCTCCTCGTAGCCGACGACGAAGACGACCATGGCCGCGCCGACGACCGCCGCGTACAGCAGCAGCCCCGGCTGGCCCAGGGCAAGCGCCTGCCCGACGATCGCCGCGACGACCGCCAGGTACATCGGGTTGCGGACGTAACGGTAGAGCCCGCCGACCACCAGCTGCCTGGTCGGCGCGACCGGCGCGGGCGTGCCGACCCCCTCCACGACGAACCGTACGAACGCGCTGACCAGCACGGGCACTGCCGCGGCGAGCAGCACGACGCCCAGCACCCGCAGCGGCGCCCAGAACGGCAGCGGCGTCCGCACCCGCCAGCCGGTCAGCCACCAGGGGACCAGTCCAGCCGCCACACCAGGTGCCAGGACGAAGAACAGTGCGCTGCCGACTGCCGCCATCGCTCTGCGCAGGTTGCCACCCCCTCCGGTCGGGCGCCGCGGTAAGGGTCCAGGGAAGCCGTTCGCCGTGCGCCAGTACATCATGCGAGCGGTCCGCGCTGGGCAATCGGGACAGGTTGGAGATCTTGCCGGAACGGCGGCAGGCGCGTCCCGCGCGGCGTCTTGCCCAGCGGAAGGGGTGACGGCGGGCGGCGCCGTCGGGGACACTCGCCCTGAGACAGTTGCCTTCCAGCGCCAAGGAGCGATCTGGCATGGGGCTCGCGCAAGCTGCGAACCGACCGAAGCGGGCCGACCGGCGTGCGGCCGGCCGCGCCATGCGCAGGAAGGTGCCCCGCAGCGCGCTGGGGCGCTGGCGCGTACGGGCCGGCCGGCCCGACCCGGTGGACATGGTCGTGCTGAGCCACCTCGGCCGGGTGGAGCGGCTGATTCCCGTCCGCGTCGGCAGGATGTGCGCCTCGCCGTACGCCTTCCTGCGGGGCAACGCGGCCATCATGGCCGAGGACTTCTCACGCCTGCCGGCGACCGGCGTCACGGCGGTCATCTGCGGGGACGCGCACCTCGGCAACTTCGGCTTCTACGCCTCCCCAGAGCGTGACCTGGTCTTCGACCTGAACGACTTCGACGAGGCCCACCCAGGCGCCTGGGAGTGGGACCTGCGGCGGCTGACCGCCAGCGTCTGGGTCGCCGGGCGCCAGAACGGCTTCGCGGAGGACACCTGCGCCGACGCGGTGGCCTGGTGCGTGCGGGCGTACCGCAGGCAGGTCGGGCGGCTGAGCGGGCTGCCGCTGCTGGAGCAGTCCTACGAGCGGCTCGATATCGACCGCATGCGCGAGGAGACGGCCGACTACGCGCTGCGCTTCGAGATCGAGCGGGCCGCCGACAAGGCGCGCGGCCGCACCAGCGACCGCGCGCTGCCGAAGCTGACGGCGGTACGGGGCGGCACCCGGCGCATCGTCGACCAGCCGCCGCTGGTCACCAACTTGGCGCCCGACGAGGTGGAGCGGCTGGTCGTAGGGCTCGACGACTACCTGGGCACGCTGCCGCGGCACTGGCGGCGGGTGCTGTCCGGCTACGAGGTGGCCGACGTCGCCATGAAGGTCGTCGGCGTCGGTAGCGTCGGCCTGCGCGCCTACATCGCCCTGCTGTTCGGCAACGGCCCGGGCGACCCGCTGTTCCTGCAGGCCAAGCAGGCCCGTAGGTCGTGCGTGGCGCGCTACGTGCACGGCGAGGCCCCGCGGCACGCGCACCAGGGCCAGCGAGTGGTCGAGTACCAGCAGGCGCTGCAGACGGTGAGCGACCCGCTGCTCGGCTGGACCACCGTGGACAACCGGCAGTACTACGTGCGCCAGTTCCGGGACATGAAGGGCGCGATCACCGTCGAGGGCATCGACGGGTCGGGGCTGATGGACTACTCCCGCATCTGCGGCACGCTGCTCGCCAAGGGCCACGCCCGCACCGCCGACGCCGCCGTGCTCGCCGGCTACCTCGGCAAGGGCGATGCGGCCGAGCGGGCGCTGTGCCGCTTCGCCGCCGCCTACGCCGACCAGACCGAGCGCGACCACCAGGCGCTCCTGCGGGCCGTCAAGCGCGGCCGCCTGCCGGCCGAGCACGGCATCTGACCCTCCAGGTCAGCGCAGCAGCCGGTCGGTGAGGGCGGCGACCGCGGCGTGCTGCAGGGCCCATGCCCGCCACACCGAGGCTGCCCAGGCGCGCACCGCCCCGGCGTGCCCGGCCACCGAGTCGACCATGACTCCGGCGGTGGCGACGTCGAGCACCGTCACCTCCCCGGTGGTCGCGGGTGCGGGCAGGCGCGGCCAGGTCGCGTCCGGCTTGCCCATGCGCTGGTGCGCGGCGCGGACCTCGACGCCTGGCACGCCGCGGTCCAGCGCCAGGTGCAGCCCGACCAGCGCGTAGGCGACGTTGATCGGTGGCACCTCGCCGCTGTCGTCGCGCGAGGCGTGCTGCGCGGCGTAGGCGTCGACGGCCATCTGGTGGTAGTCGCGCACCAGCTCGAGGTGGCCGAGCTCGAAGCCCTGCACCTCGCCGTAGAGCTGCCAGCACTCCGGCGAGGCGTTCCTGCGCTGATCCGGCGGCAGGCCGCTGGCGGGCAGCTCGAGCCCGCAGCCTGGACAGGTCGTGGAGCCGCTCGTCGCCATGGCGGAAGGATATCGGCACGCCTAGCCAGCTGCCGCGCAGCAGCAGGTCGCTGAGGGCCGCCGCGCGCAGCAGGTAGCCGAGCTGGGTGCGCCCGCTCAGCCGCTGCCTGCGGGTGTCGTAGGCGAGCAGGTAGAGCCGTTGGGGCAGGGATTCGGGAAGCTCCACCGTCTGTCCTCTCAGTCCGTTCCGGCGGCACCGGGCGCCGGGGTAGCCGCCGGCCTCGGTGGGCGCCCCGGCGGGCGCATGCGGCCGACGTCCCGGGGCAGCCGCCCGGCCTCGGAGAGGGCGCGGCGCAGCAGGAACTCGATCTGGGCGTTGGTGCTGCGCAGCTCGTCGCCTGCCCAGCGCGCCAGCGCGTCGTGGACGGCGGGGTCGAGCCGCAGGAGGACCTGCTTGCGCTCGCTCGCCACCTGGCCGGCTTCCGCTCAGTGGTAGAGGGAACCGGCGTTGACCACCGGCTGCGGGGCATGGTCGCTGCACAGGACGACGAGCAGGTTGGAGACCATCGCCGCCTTGCGTTCCTCATCCAGCTCGACCACGTTCTGCTCGTCCAGCTTGGCGAGCGCCGACTCGACCATGCCGACGGCGCCGTCGACGATCCGCTGCCTGGCGGCCACCACCGCGCTGGCCTGCTGGCGCCGCAACATCGCCTGGGCGATCTCGGAGGCGTACGACAGCCGCGTGATGCGTGACTCGATGACCCTGACCCCGGCGGCGGCGACCCTGGCGGCGATCTCGACGGAGAGCCTCGCGGTGATCTCGTCGGCGTTGTCGCGCAGGGAGAGTTGCCCGTCGCCGTGGGCGTCGTAGGGGTAGCTGCTGGCGATGTGGCGCACCGCGGTCTCGGTCTGGATGGCGACGAACTCGGTGAAGTCGTCCACCTCGAACAGCGCCCTGGCGGTGTCCTCGACCTGCCAGACGACCACGGCGGCGATCTCGATCGGGTTGCCGTCGGCGTCGTTGACCTTGGCCTGCTCGGTCTCGTGGTTGCGGATCCTGGTGGAGATCCGGCGCCGCCTGGTGAACGGGTTCACCCAGCGTAGCCCGTCGGTGCGGACGGTCCCGGTGTAGCGGCCGAGGAGCTGCACCACCCGCGCCTGGCCGGGGGCCACCGGGGTCAGCCCGCAGCCGAGCACGGCGGCGGCGCCGATCACCAGGGACCCCGTGACGAGCAGCACGGCCGCCGCGCCGCCGTCGCCGGCGGCGGCCCTGGCGATCCCCCACCACAGCAGCGCCACCCCGCTGAGCCCGGCGCCGACCACCACCACGAGCATCGCCCAGCCGGACAGGGAGCGTGCGGCCCGCTCCCTCACCTGCGGTGCCGGCATCTCCACCGCGACCTCGCCCAGCACGCCGGAACCAGCCATCGTCGGTCCTCCTCAGTCTCCACCGGTGTCCGGCCCCTTTTCGGCTTGCACCGGCGCACTATCAAAGTGATATCACTTTCCCCCTCCGGCGTCGAGGGCCCGGAAGCAAGCCCTAAGCTGGGCGCGACCTCGTGGCGACCAAGGGAGCGGCTCGCGTGGGTGATCCGACTTGAGCTCGTCGGCCGACGGGCGGACGGGGAGCGGGCCGGACTGCGCCAGGGCGCGCTTCCCCGAGGTGGCCGCCGGCGCCCCCCACTACGAGAGCTTCTACCTCAAGGCCTGCGCGCCCGACGGCGGCCTCGGGCTGTGGCTGCGCTACACGGTCCTCAAGCCGCCGGACGCTACGCCGACGGGGGCGCTGTGGTGCACCCTGTTCGACGCGGCGGCGCCCGGCGCGGTGGCGGTCAAGCAGTCGCTCGGCGGCGACCGCCTGGCGCGGCCACGCGACGGCTACATCCAGATCGGCGAGAGCCTCCTCACCCCCGGCCGGGCGGACGGCAGCGCCGCGGCCGGCGGCAGCACGGCGCGCTGGCAGATCGCGCTGGAGGGCGGCGAGCCGGCGCTGGCGCACCTGCCGCGCGCCTGGCTCTACGGCGCGCCGCTGCCGCGCACCAAGCTGTGCAGCCCGCGGCCGGCGGTCCGCGCCGCCGGCGCGGTCACGGTCGAGGGCCGCCGCGTCGAGCTGGACGGCTGGCCCGCCATGGTGGGGCACAACTGGGGGGTGGAGCACGCCGAGCGCTGGGTGTGGCTGCACGGCACCTTCGGCGACGACGGCTGGCTGGACGTTGCCGTCGCCCGCGTGTGGCTCGGCCGCTGGCTGAGCCCATGGCTCGCCAGCGGCGCGCTCAGCCTCGACGGCGTCAGGTACCCGCTCGGCGGTCCGGGCCGCTGGGCAGGCTCGCTGCTGCGAGCCAGCCCTACGACCCGGCTCGTGGAGACCCCTGAGGGGTGCCGCTTCGAGCTGCCCGGCCACCGCCTGCGCCTGCGCGGCGTCGTCCGCGCCGAACGCAAGGACCTGGTCGGTTGGGTCTATGCCGACCCGGGCGGCGGCAGCCACGACACCCTCAACTGCTCGATCGCGACCATGGAGCTGACCGTCTGGCTGGACGGCCGCCCCCGCACGCTGCGCTGCGCCGGCGGCGCCGCCTACGAGCTCGGCACGCGCGACCGCGACCACGGCATCCCCCTGCAGCCGTTCCCAGACGGCCAGGCCGCGCCGGAGCCGTAGCCCTGGGCCGGCCGGATCCCCGCGCGCCGCCCGGTCGCCGTCAGCCTGGTCGGTCAGCGCCGCCGTCGGGGTGGACCAGGACCTTGACGACGTCCGCGCCGGGCACTGCCAGCGCGTCGAGCGCGCGGGGCACCTCGTCGAGCCCGAAGCGGTGGGTGATCAGCGGGGCGGGGTCGAACAGCCCCTGCGCGTACAGCGCAACGGTCCAGCGCCACGCCGACCGGGAGGCGGCGAAGATGCCCTGCACGCGGAGCTGGCCGAGGGAGACCGTGTCCGGGTCGACGGTCGTCCGGCCGGCGCCGGAGATGCCCAGCAGGATCGCGGTGCCACCACGGCGCAGGAGCCGCAGCGCCGCGGCGGCGCCCTCGGGCGAGTTGCTCGCCTCGACCACCGCGTCGAAGCGCCCGTCGAGCGCCGCGAGGGCGTCGGGGTCGTGGGCGTTGACCACGGCGCTGGCGCCGAGGCCGAGGGCGCGCGCCGAGCGGGCCGGCCGCCTGCCGACCAGCACCAGCTCGGCCGGCGTGGTGAGGCGCAGGAACAGCACGGAGAGCAGGCCGAGCGCGCCGTCGCCGACCACCGCCAGCCGCGACCCCGGCCGCGGCACGCCGGCCTCGAGCAGCCCGCCCGCCACGCAGGCCGCCGGCTCGATCAGGGCGGCGGGCTCGACCGGCCGGTCGGCGGGCAGCCGGTGGATCAACTGCGCGGGCACCAGCACCGTCTCGGCCATGGCACCGGGGTGGGTGAAGCCGGTCTCGGCGTAGGTCGCGGTGCACAGGTTGGTGCGGCCCTCGGAGCAACGGGCGCAGACCCCGCAGGTCCGCAGGCCCTCGGCCACCACCGGGTCCCCCGGCTCGAGCCCGCTCACCCCCGGCCCGAGCCTGGCCACCCTGCCGGCCCACTCGTGCCCGGGCACCACCGGGTAGCTGACGTACTGCGACGGGCGCCTGCCCTCGACCAGCTCGCGGTCTGAGCCGCAGATCCCCGCCGTGACCACCTCGACCAGCACCTCACCGGCCCCCGGCTGCGCCGCCGGCAGCTCCTCGACGGCGTAGACGCCGGGCTCCCGCACCAGGAACGCGCGCATCACCGCTCCTAGCCGCGGCCGGGGCGCGTGTCCGTCACCGAGCCTTCTCCCACCCGGCGGGTGCGGGCGGCGCGGTACTCGGCGACCACCAGGTCGGTCAGCTCGGTGACGGACGTCCCCGAGGTCGGCTTGTCGTAGGTGATCTCCCCGTGCTGCAGCAGGTTCACGCGGTCGCAGACCTCGAGGATCTGGCCGAAGTTGTGGGCGATGATGATGATCGAGACCTCGCCCTGGTCCTTGAGCTCGCGCACCAGGTCGAGGATGAGGGCGCCCTCCTTGGCGCCCATCGCCGCGAGCGGCTCGTCCAGTAGCAGGATCTTCGCGTCGGTGTAGACCGAGCGCGCCACCGCGATGGCCTGCCGCTGGCCGCCGGAGAGCTTGGCGACCTCCACGTCGACCGATGGGACGTTGACCCCCATGTCCTCCAGGTGCTGCCTGGCGACCCGCTTCATGCGGCCGTTGTTCAGCAGCGGCCAGCGCACCAGCTCACGGTTGAGGAACATGTTGTGGTAGACGCTGAGCTCGTTGACCAGCGCGAGGTCCTGGTAGACGGTGTCGATCCCGAGGGTGCGGGCGTGGTCCACCGACCTGATCTGGACCTCGTCGCCGTTGACCAGGATCCTGCCGGCGTCCGGCTGGTGGAAGCCGCAGATGATCTTGATCAGGGTCGACTTGCCCGCGCCGTTGTCGCCGATCAGCCCGAGCACCTCGCCCTGGGCCAGGCGCAGGTTCACGTCCGCCAGGGCGGTCACCCCGCCGAAGCGCTTGGCGATGTGCTCGACGCGCAGGGCCTCGCCGTTGCCGTTCACCGCCATCAGGCTCGACCCGCCCTTCGCAGCCTCGAGAGGTAGACGTTGGCGATCATCGACACCAGGATCGCCGCGCCGAGGATCAGGAAGTACGGGTTGGCGCTGATCCCGATGAGGTTCATGCCGTTCTGCAGCTCGGCGAGGACCAGCGCGCCGAGGAACGCGCCGAGGACCGTGCCCGAGCCGCCCGCCAGGGCGGTCCCGCCGATCACCGCCGCGGAGACCGCGAAGAACATGATCGTGGTGCCGCCGCCGATGTTGGGGTCGATCGTGTGGATGCGGAACGCCTCGATGATCCCGGCGAACCCTCCGAGCGTGCTCACCAGCATGAAGTTGCCGATCTTGACGCGGCCGGCCTTGATCCCCGCCTCGGTGGCGCCGAGCAGGTTGCCGCCGACGGCGATGGTGTGCAGGCCCCAGCGGGTGCGGGTCAGCACCAGGTGGAGGAGGCCGACGATCAGCAGCGCCCAGATCAGGTGTGCCCAGTCCGCCTGGCCGAACCAGCGCGCGATGGTGCCCTGCGCCGCCTCGGGGATGGCGACCGGGTAGGCGTGCGACGTGGTCAGCAGGATGCCGGTGACCACGTTCAGCGTGCCGAGCGTGGTGACGAACGACGGCACCTTCAGCCCCACGGTGATGGCCCCGTTCACCAGGCCGATCAGGGCCGAGATCAACAGCACGATGACGATCGCCGGCAGCGCCGCCACGGAGTGGTAGTCGATCAGGTAGTGCATGTTGAACGGCGCGAGCGCGGCCACCACCCCGACCGACAGGTCGATCTCGCCGCTGACCAGCAGCAGCACCATCCCGGCCGCGATGATCGCCCCTGGGCCGGTGGCCTGCGCGATGTTGACCAGGTTGGGCTGGGAGAGGAAGGCGTCCCGCGCCGAGGCGAAGTAGACCCCAAGCGCGATCGCGACCACCAGGACGCTCGCCTCGCGGCGCAGCAGGAATTCCTCGCCGATGCGTCGCAGGATCGACCGGCGCGGCCGGCCGGGCGGAGCCTCCCCGACCCTCTCGGCTACCTCGACGGTGTCGCTCACGGTGGCCCTGACCTTCCCTTCGCCGTTGCCCTTTCCCGGTGGTCACCGAGCGGGAGGGCCGGGGCGCGGTCGCTGGCGATCCGCGCCCCGGCCGCCCGCTCTAGCTGCCCGAGCGGCTCACGAGTGCGCGATCGCCCCGGAGCGCTGGACCACCTGCTGCTGGGTGCTCGACCCCTCGAAGCGGGTCTTGGTCTGGACGTACTGGCCGGCGTTGTCCTTGGTCACGAACAGCAAACCCGTGTTCGTCTCCGACGGGAAGATCAGGCCGCCGGAGAGCTTGTACAGGTACAGGTACAGCACCGGCAGGAAGCCCTGCAGGTACGGCTGCTGGTCGATGGTGTAGTCCAGGCTACCCTTCTGGATCGCGGCCAGGGTCTCGGGCACCAGGTCGAAGCCGCCGGCCACCTTGAGGCCGGCGTCGCGCATCTTGTACTTGTCCACCACCTGGCCCACCGCCTGGGTCGAGCCGGCGTCGACCGCGAGCATGCCGGCCAGGTTCTTGTGGCCCTGGGCATAGGCGTCGATGATCGACAGCCCCTTGGTCACGTCGGCGTTGGTGCCGACCGGGGTGAACTTGATCGGCTTGCCCGAGTCCTTGAAGGCCTGGGCCGCCCCGTCGATGCGCGGCTGGATGTTGAGCGCGCCCGGCGTGGCGATGAACCCCACCACGTCGCCGGAGGCGAGGCCGGAGGCGAGCGCGCGCAGGCCGAGCTGGCGCCCGGACTCGAACAGGCCCTGCCCGATGTAGGCGAGGCGGTTGGTGCCCGGGTCGGTCGGCGCGCCGTCGGCGTTGTAGGAGACCACCGGGATGCCGGCGTCGAGTGCCTTGTCGACCGGGTCCTTGAAGGCGCTCTTGTCGGTGACCGCCAGCGCGATCCCGTCCGCCTTGGCGGAGATCGCGGAGTTGGTGGCGTTCACCATCTCGCCGGTGATCGAGTCCTTCGAGCCGGTCCACTGGAAGTCGCAGTTGAGCAGGGCGCAGGCGTCCTGGGCGCCGTACTGCGTCGGGGTGAAGAAGGGGTTGGTGGTGACGTGGTTGACGAACACGAACTTCCACTTCGGCGTGGAGGGGAAGTCACCGGCGCCGGCGGCCGCCGACGAGGACGACTTCTTGTCGTTGGAGGTGCAGGCGGCCAGCAGCGCCGACGCCGCCAGCGAGGCGCTGGCGATGCCGGTGCCCTTGAACAGCCGGCGGCGGGTCACCGCTCCGAGCGAGAGCGTGTCGAGCGCCTCCTCGACCTTGGGATCGAGTGCGGTCATGGGATGGAACCTCCTGGCGTAGTGCCGGTCGAAGGGTGGCCCCGGTCGCCACGGCCGGCGACCGGGGCGGCAGGGTCAGTCGGTCGAGAACTTGTAGATCGTGGTGGTCTTGTAGAGCTGGCCGGGCGAGAGCACGGTCGACGGGAAGTTCGGGTGGTTGGGCGAGTCCGGGTAGTGCTGGGTCTCGAGGGCGAAGCCGTCGCCCTGCCGGTACATCCGTCCGCTGGTCCCCACCAGCGTCCCGTCCAGGAAGTTGCCCGAGTAGAACTGCAGGCCCGGCTGGTCGGTGATGACCTCGAGGACGCGGCCGCTGCGCGGCTCGACCACCCTCGCGGCCAGCTCCAGGCCGCTGCCGTGGCGGTCGAGCACCCAGTTGTGGTCGTAGCCGCGACCGATCACGAGCTGCGGGTGGCCGTTGCGGATGCGCGCGCCGATGGCGGTCGAGTGCCTGAAGTCGAGGGGGGTGCCCCCGAGGTTGGCGATCTCGCCGGTCGGGATCAGCGTCGGGTCGACCGGGGTGTAGTGGCTGGCGTTGATCCGCAGTTGGTGGCCGTAGATGTCGCTGGAGCCCTCGCCGGCCAGGTTCCAGTAGTTGTGGTTGGTCAGGTTGACGATCGTCTTCAGGTTGCTGTTGCCGACGAGGTGCGCACGGTAGTCCATGCGGATCTCGTTCTTGTCGGTCAGCGTGTAGGTGACCTGGCTCGCCAGGGTGCCCGGGTAGCCCTGGTCGCCGTCGGGGCTGGTGAAGGTGAGCACCAGGGCGACGCTGTGGTTGTCCTTCTTGGTGGTCGCGGCCCAGACGTGCTTGTCGAAGCCGACGGTGCCGCCGTGGAGGCTATTGGGCGGGTTGTTGATCGGCAACTGGTAGGTGGTGCCGTTGAGGCTGAACTTGCCGAGCGCGATGCGGTTGGCATAGCGGCCGGTGATGCAGCCGAAGTACGGGCTCTTGGCGACGTAGTCGGCGAGGTTGTCGAAGCCGAGCGCGACGTTGGCGAAGCGGTGGTGACGGTCGGGGATCCTGATCGACTGGAGGATCCCGCCGTAGGTGAGGATCTTCACCTCCACGCGGTGCGAGTTGGTCAGGGTGTACACGTCAACCTTGGTGCCGTCGGCCAGCGTGCCGAAGGGCGCCTTGGTGATGCTCGGCCCCGGTCCGTGCGCTTCCGAGGTGCTCACACCGACGAGACCGAGCAGCGCGAGCGTGAGCATGGCCACCGCCAGGCGGCGGCCAGGGATCCTGCGCATGGGTACCTCCCCCTGTCAATGCCTGACCGTTTGCTCACCGAACTCCAAGCAGGTAGTCGATGACCAGCTGGTCGAGGCGCTCGTAGCCCCGCCCACGGCGGGCGGCGGCCTCCGGGTCGAACGCGTCGTCGGCGCGCAGGTCGTCGATCGTCTCCCCGTGCCGCAACGTCGGGGTCGCCAGGTCGGGCACGCCGGCGGCGGCCATGGCCTCGGTGACCTCGGGGTCGGCACGGAAGGCGGCCGCGCGCCGCTCGAGGATCAGGTAGGTGCGCATGCAGCCACGCGCGAACTCCCAGACCCCTTCCGAATCCTCGGTTCGGTAGGCACGTGCGTCGAAGTGGCGTGGTCCTTGGTAGCCGCCACGCTCCAGCAGGTCGACCAGGAAGAAGGCGTTCTTCTGGTCCTCCGAGCCGAAGCGCAGGTCCTGGTCGTAGCGCGGCCCCCGCTGGGCGTTGAGGTCGATGTGGTAGAGCTTGCCCGCCCACAGCGCCTGCGCGACCCCGTGGTGGAAGTTCAGCCCCGCCATGGTCTCGTGGCCGACCTCCGGGTTGAGCCCGACCAGCTCCGGGTGAGCGAGCCGGTCGATGAACGCCAGCCCGTGGCCGATGGTCGGCAGGAAGATGTCGCCGCGCGGCTCGTTGGGCTTGGGCTCGAGGGCGAAGCGCAGCTCGTAGCCCTGCCGCAGGACGTACTCGCAGAGGAGGTCGACCGCCTCCTTGTAGCGGTCGAGCGCGGCGCGCACGTCCTTGGTGTCCGACTCGCAGCCCTCGCGGCCGCCCCACAGGACGTAGACGCGCGCGCCGACCTCGGCGGCCACGTCTACGTTGTTGAGCGTCTTGCGGATCGCGTGGCGCCGCACCGCCGGGTCGTTGGCGGTGAAGGCACCCTCCCTGAACACCGGGTGGCGGAAGAGGTTGGTGGTGGCCATCGGCACCACCACCCCGGTCTCGTCGAGGGCGCGGCGGAAGCGCTCCAGCGCCTTGGCGCGGTCGCTCGCGCTGCCGTCCGAGCCGGGCGGGAGCAGGTCGTCGTCGTGGAAGGTGACGCCGTAGGCGCCGAGCTCGGAGAGGCGCTGGACGATCTCGACCGGGTCGAGCCACGGCCGCACCGGGTCGCCGAAGGGGTCGAAGCCCGGGTGGCCGACGGTCCACAGGCCGAAGCTGAACTTGTCCGCTCTGGTCGGCTGGTAGTCGTCCTGGGTCATCGAGGCTCTCCCCGCGGTTGCGCGCGTCCGTCCTGGCCGTCCGCGGCGACCGCCGTCCAGTTGGAGCCGGAGGCGGCGCTGCGCAGCACGGCGTCGAGGACCTGCTGCACCTGCAGGCCGTCCGCGAACGACGGCAGCGGGTCCGCGCCGCCGGCGATCGCCTGGAGCAGGTCGCGCGCCTGGTGGGTGAAGGTGTTCTCGTAGCCGAGCCCGTGGGTGAACCACCATGCCGGGATGTAGGGGTGCTCCTGCTCGTTGACCTCGATGCGGCGGAACCCCTGCAGCCCCCGCTCCTGGGTCGCGTCGAAGAACCACAGCTCGTTGAGGTGGTCCAGCTCCCAGACAAGGCTGCCCTCGTCGCCGTTGAGCTCGAGGCGCAGCCCCTCGGAGTGCCCGGTGGCGAAGCGGGTCGCCTCGAAGGTGGCCAGCGCGCCGCCGCCGAACCTGGCGATGAACAGCGCCGCGTCGTCGACCGTCACCGCGCCACGCCCGCCGCCTGGACCGGGCAGCGGGCGCTCCTTCACGAACGTCTCGGTCAGCGCCGACACCCCGGCGATGCGGTCGCCGGTGACGTACTGGGCGAGGTCGACCGCGTGGGCGCCGAGGTCGCCGAGCGCGCCCGAGCCGGCCTGCTCCGCCTGGAGCCGCCAGACCAGCGGGAACTCCGGGTCGACCAGGGGGCCCGCCAGGTAGGCGCCGCGCACGTGCCTGAGGGTGCCGAGCCGCCCGGCCTCGACCAGCCGGCGCGCCAGCACCACCGCGGGCACCCGGCGGAAGTTGAAGCCGACCATCGACCTGATCCCGCGGGCGGCGGCGCGCTCCGCGGCGCGGGCCATCGCGCGCGCCTCGCCGACGTTGTTGGCCAGCGGCTTCTCGCAGAGCACGTGCTTGCCGGCCTCGAGCGCCGCGATCGAGATGTCGGCGTGGCTCGACCCCGGCGTGCAGACGTCGACCAGCTCCACGTCGTCGCGGTCGACCAGCCGCTTCCAGTCGGTCTCCCAGGCGGCCCAGCCAAGGCTCACTGCCGCCGCGGCCACCGCGCCGGCGTCGCGGCCGCAGATCGCGGCCATGCGGGGATGGAGCGGCGGGTCGAAGACGTGGCCGACCGTGCGCCATGCCTGTGAGTGCGCCCTGCCCATGAAGGCGTAGCCGACCATCCCGACACCGAGCGTGGCCCGGTCCCCGGACGGGCTCGTCACACCGTCCGCCACGTCGTCCCCACCGTCACCTTTGTCGGTTCACCGGCCAAACTAAACTCCCAGCTCGCGAGCGATGTCAATACTCGTCTTGCGCGACCAGCGGCGTAGTCGACGGATGCCTTGGTGGCTCCAAGGTCGTTCCAGCGAGGAGCGATCGGGAGTATGTTGATAAGGAGAACTAAGGCGCCCGGTGCCAGCGCTGGCACCGCCTGCCGAGGAGCCCAGCAATGCCCGTGGTCGCCGGCGTGGACTGCTCGACCCAGTCCACCAAGGTCGTCGTCTGCGACGCCGCCAGCGGGCGGCTGCTCGCGGAGCGCTCCGCCCCCCATCCCGACGGCACCGAGGTCGACCCGCGCGCCTGGTGGCAGGCGTTCGAGCGCGCCTCCGACGGCCTGCTCGACGGCGTCGCCGCGATCGCCGTCGGCGGCCAGCAGCACGGCCTGGTCGCGCTCGACCAGGCCGGCGAGGTGGTGCGGCCCGCACTGCTCTGGAACGACGTGCGCTCCGCCGCCGCGGCCGCCGACCTGGTGCGCGAGCTGGGCGGGCCGGCCGCATGGGCCGGCGCGGTCGGGTCGGTGCCCGTCGCCAGCTTCACCGTGACCAAGCTGCGCTGGCTCGCCGAGCACGAGCCCGAGCGCGCCGCCCGGGTCGCCTCCGTGCTGCTCCCCCACGACTGGGTGACCTGGCTGCTCACCGGCAGGGGGGAGCCGGTCACCGACCGGGGCGACGCCTCCGGCACCGGCTACTGGTCGCCGCACCGCGGCAGCTACCGCGACGACCTGCTGGAGCTGGCCTTCGGCCGGGTGCCGGCGCTGCCGCGCGTGCTGGCGCCGAGCGCCGCGGCCGGCGAGACCGCGTCCGGGGCGCTGGTCGCCGCCGGCACCGGGGACAACATGGCCGCGGGGCTGGGGCTCGGCGCCCGGCCCGGGGACGTGGTGGTCTCGGTCGGAACCAGCGGCACCGTCTTCGCCGTCAGCGAGGCGCCGACCGCCGACCCCACCGGCATCGTCGCCGGCTTCGCCGACGCGACCGGCCGCTTCCTGCCGCTGGTGTGCACGCTCAACGCCGCCCGCGTGCTGTCGTCGACCGCGGCGCTGCTCGGCGTCGACCTGGAGAGGCTCGACCAGCTCGCGCTGCGCGCCAGGTCGGGAGCCGGCGGGCTGGTGCTGCTCCCCTACCTCGAGGGCGAGCGCACCCCCAACCTGCCCGACGCCAGCGGCCTGCTCAGCGGCATGCGGCTGGGCAACATGGAACCGGAGAACCTCGCCCGCGCCGCCGTGGAGGGCGTGCTGTGCGGCCTGGCCGACGGGCTCGACGCGCTGCGGGCGCAGGACGTCGCGGTGCGGCGCGTGCTGCTGGTCGGCGGTGGCAGCCGCTCCGCGGCCGTAAGGGCGCTCGCCCCGCTGGTCCTCGGCGCCCCGGTCGGCGTGCCCGAGGCGGCCGAGTACGTGGCGCTCGGGGCCGCCCGCCAGGCGGCCTGGGCGCTCGGCGGCGACGCCGAGCCGCCTGACTGGCCGCTGGGTCAGGCCGAGGTCGAGGAGCCGGAGGACCGGCAGGCCGGCGCCGAGGTGCGGGCGCGCTACGCGGAGGTCAGGGAGGGCGCCGTGGGCGGGCTGTTCGGCCCAGCGCCTGCGACCCCGGGCGGGTGACCCGGGGTGGCGGGGGGAGATGAGCGCAAGGTGACGCGGGGGGCGGCGGTCCCGGTCGGGCTGCGGCGCTTGCCGGCGCGCCAGCACAGCCTGCGCAAGCACAACCTCGCCCTGGTCCTGCAGCAGATCGCCACCGGCGGGCCGCTCTCCCGCGCGCGCATCGCCGCCCTCACCGGCCTCACCAAGGCGACCGTCTCCAGCCTGGTCGACGACCTGGTGGAGGCGGGCCTGGTGACCGAGCTCGGCCCCGAGGCGCGCGGGGCGATCGGCCGGCCGGGCAGCGCGCTCACCCTCAACCGGGTCGGGCTGGTCGGCCTCGGCCTCGAGGTCAACGTCGACTACCTCGCCGTGTGCGTGACCGACCTGACCGGCACGGTCCGCTACCAGCGCACCCGCCTGGGGGACAACCGGCGGCAGTCCCCCGGGCAGGTGCTCGGGCGCGCCGTGCGCATGGCGCGCGGCGCCGTGGACGCCGCCGAGGCGGAGGGCCTCACCGTCGCCGGGCTGGCGATCGCCCTGCCCGGCCTGGTCGAGGCCGAGCAGGGCCTGCTGCGCCTGGCGCCGAACCTCGGCTGGAGCGACGTGCGGGTCGGCGACTTCCTCGCGCGGCGCTTCACCCCACCCGGCCTGCCGGTGCTGGTCGACAACGAGGCCAACCTGGCGGCCCTCGGCGAGCTGTGGTTCGGCGGCCACGAGGACCTCGGTGGCTTCGTGCACGTCTCCGGAGAGATCGGCGTCGGCGCCGGCATCGTGGTCGGGCGCGAGCTGTTCCGCGGGGTCAGGGGCTTCGCCGGCGAGCTCGGTCACGTCACCGTGCAGAGCGACGGCCCGCGCTGCCGCTGTGGCGCGCGCGGCTGCCTCGAGCAGGTCGCCGGCCAGGAGGCGATCCTGCGCGCCGCCGGCCTCAGCGGCGAGGCGGGCACCAGCATGGGCCAGCCGGGCGGCTCGGTCGCCGAGCTGCTCGCCAGGGCCCGCGGCGGCGAGCCGCGCACCCTGGAGGCGATCCGCAGCGCCGGCCATGCGCTGGGGATCGCGGTCGCCGCCCTGGTCAACGTCGTCGACCCCGCCACGGTCGTGCTCGGCGGCCTCTACACCGTGCTGGAGCCGTGGCTGCGGGAGCCACTGGCGCAGGAGCTCTCGGAGCGGGTGCTGGCGCAGCGCTGGTCGCCCGTGCGCGTGCTCGCCTCGCGGCTCGGCCCGGACGCGGCCGTGCGCGGCGCGGCCGGCGCCGTGGTCAAGCAGGTCCTTTCCGACCCGGCGGCGGTGCTCGGCAGCGCCAGCAGGGGCGGCTGAGCGAGCCACGGTCCAGCTGGCCATGGCCCGCTCAGCCGCCCGCGCCGCGTCCTGGCGCGGCCGTCACGGTGCCGCTCGGACTGGTGGTCGCCTCCGGGTAGTAGCGCCGCAGCATGGCAAGGCCGATCGCCGCCCTGCGGACGCGCTCGCGGGCGCTCTCCACCGCCAATGCCGCCAGGTGCCGCCCGGAGGGGTACAGCCCCGGGGCGTTGCGCACGGCGAACTTGAGCTGGACCGGCGCCGCGACGCGCACGATCTCGGGGACCTCGTAGTAGCGCACCGTGCCGCCGAAGTCGTCGGCCCCCTCGACGTACAGGTCGAGGGGGACGTCGACGGCCTGGCGGACGGCGGCCATCTGCGCGAGGCTGAGGTCGAGCGGGAGGTTGAGCGCGTTCGCCCCGAGGTCCTCGAGCAGCCGGGCGGTGGCCGGGTTGGCCACCGGGAAGGAGATCGAGACCTTGAGGACCAGCTCGGCAGGGAGCTCGCCGCGCTGCCTCATGCGGCCGAGCACCCAGAGCTGGCCGATATCGGCCACCAGGATGCTGCGGACGCCCAGCTCGCAGCCGTGCAGGACGTCCTCGACCCCGTAGGCGAGCTGGTCGGCGCCGCGCAGCGAGGCGGCCACCACGCGCCCCGACGGAGTGGTCGCCTGGACCCCGACGTCCCAGGCGGCGCGGGGCCCGGTGAACAGGCAGACCTCGACGTCGTGCTGGCGCCCGAGCGCCAGCATCTGCCCGATCTCGTCGTCGGTCAGCAGCATGATGCCGCTGCCCTGGCTGACGCGGTGCAACGGGACGCGCTGCTCCGCGGCCGCGGCGAGCACGGCACGCAGCGCCTCGGGGCCTTCCACCGACGGGATCTCCACCCGGTACTGGGCGCCGTCGCCGAAGCGCTTGCCCGAGGTCGGCAGCTCGCCGGGATCCCGCTCGGGCAGCCCGAGCGCGCGCAGGTGGGCGCGCGCGCTCAGCCTCCGCCTCTCGCCGTCCAGAGCGTCCATGCCGCGGTCCCCTTCGCGCGTCCTGCCACCAAGGGCGTTGCCGAGGCATCACCCACCAGGAAGCAAGACGCCCCCCAGACCTCCGGGTCGCCCCACCTGCGGGGCAGTCGTTCGGTATTTCGAACACCGTTCGCGCACTTCCTCACGGGAAGGTAAGGCGGCGCCCAACCGCCGTCAACCGGCGACCAGCCGGCAACCTCCAGCCGGCCGCGTTGACAGGGCGATCGGCGAGCGCCTACGTTCCGAGCACGCCCGAAGCTGTTCGGAATCCCGAACACGAGTCTGAGAGTCGAGATTGGGACGGGTCGTTCCCGCGGTCGCGCGGGCGCTGGACATCCTGGAGCTGTTCGTCGACCACGAGAGCCTGTCGACCCCAGAGATCGTCGCCGGGCTGGGGCTGCCGCGCACCAGCGGGCACGAGCTGGTCTCCACCCTGGTTGCCCGCTCCTACCTGGCGCCGGTGCCCGGCGTCCCCGGCCGCTTCCGCCTGGGCGTGCGCACCTTCCAGCTGGGCAGCGCCTACGCCGCCCAGCTCGACCTCGCGCGCGAGGGCAGGGCGGTGGCGGCGCGCGTGGCCGCCTCCTGCGACGAGACGGTCCACCTGGCGATCCTCGACGGCACCGAGGTGATCTACATCGCCAAGGCCGACTCGACCCACACGGTCCGGATGGTCTCGGCGGTTGGCCGCCCCCTGCCCGCGCACTGCACGGCCGTGGGCAAGATGCTGCTCTCCGGCCTGTCGCAGGCGGCGTTCGAGGCCCGCTACCCGGGCGACCGGCCGCTCCCGGCGATGACCCCCAACAGCGTCACCTCCGCCTCGCGCCTGGCGCGCATGCTCGCCGAGGTACGCGCCAGGGGCCTGGCCAGCGAGTACTGCGAGTCCAACCCGGACGTCGCCTGCGTCGCCGCGCCGGTGCACGACCACAGCGGCGCGATGGTCGCCGCCATGAGCATCTCGGTGCCGACCGTGCGCTGGACCAGCGAGCTGCAGGAACGCTGGGGGCGCCTGGTGATGGAAGGGGCGGCCGATCTCTCCACCCAGCTCGGCCACCAGCCCGGTGCCGGACGTGGCCGGGGCGCGACCGTCCCATGGTCCGGAGCGACCCCGGCGTGAGCGGCGACGGGCTCGCGCTCACCTGGCTCGGCCAGGCCGGCTTCCTGCTGCGGGCGGGCGGGACCAGCCTGCTGGTCGACGCGTTCGTCTCGCCCCACCCCGACAGGCAGACCCCCGCCGGCCGCGACCCGGCCGGCTACCACGACCTCGCCGCCGTGCTCGCCACCCACGAGCACTGGGACCACCTCGACCTGCCGTCCTGGCCCACGCTGGCGGTGGCGTCGCCGCAGGCGTCGTTCGTCGTCCCGGCGCCGGTCGCCGGGCAGGTGACCGCGGCCGGGCTGCCAGCGGAGCGGGTCCTCGGGGTCGCCCCGGGCGAGCGGCTGACGCTCGGCGACGCGGTGGTGGTGCCGCTGGCGGCACGGCACGGCGTCCACGTCACCGACGCCTACAACTTCGGCGAGGAGATCTCCGGCGGCGCCTGCCGCTACCTCGGCTACGTGATCGAGCTCGGCGGCGCCCGCGTCTACCACGCCGGCGACACGGTCGACTACCCCGACCTCGCCGGCCACTTGCGCGAGCTGGACGTCGACCTGGCGCTGTTGCCGATCAACGGCCGCGACGCCGCCCGCGAGGCGCAGGACATCGTCGGCAACCTCGACGCCGCCGAGGCCGCCGACCTGGCCGAGCGCGCCGGCGTGGACGCCGCCGTGCCGATGCACTACGACATGTTCGCGGTCAACCCCGGCGACCCCGGCCGCTTCGTCGGCCTGCTGCGCCGTCACCACCCCTCGGTCTCGGCGGTCGTGCCCGCGCCGCACCGCACCTTCGGCTACCGCCGCACGCGCTGAGCGCCGTCCCCACAGGCAATTCAGGCTTTCGCACCATTTCGCCGCCGTCGTTACTCCAAAGCGGCCTGGTATCCCAACAATCTTGGAAATCTTGGTACTTGTTCGATCGTGCGCCGTGCCCAAGGCTCGACGGGACAGGGGGCGCAAGTCACAGTCCCAGGTCAGGGACCCCTTCTGGAGAGGCACGCTAGCCAAAGAAGCACGGCGACCGGGTGAGGTGAGCGTCGATGCGAGCAGTCCGGCTGCACGAGTACGACAAGCGTCCGACGGTCGACGAGATTGCGGAGCCGCAAATCACCGGACCCAACGACGTGGTCGTCAAGATCGGCGGAGCCGGGCTGTGCCGCACCGACCTGCACCTGGTCGAGGGTCAATGGGCCGAGAAGACCGGCACGCCGCTGCCCTTCACCCTCGGCCACGAGAACGCGGGCTGGGTTCACGAGGTCGGCTCGGCCGTCGAGCACCTCTCCCCCGGCGACACTGTGATCCTGCACCCGCAGGCCACCTGCGGGCTGTGCCGCGCCTGCCGCGCCGGCGACGACATGCACTGCGGCAACTCGTTCTTCCCTGGCCTCAACACCGACGGCGGCATGGCCGACTACCTTCGGACCGGCGTCCGCGCCGTGGTCAAGATCGACCCCAAGCTGCAGCCCGCCGACGTCGCCGCCCTCGCCGACGCCGGCCTGACCGCCTACCACGCCGTCCGCAAGACGGTGCCGCTGCTGTACCCGGGCACCAAGGCGGTCCTGATCGGCGCCGGCGGCCTCGGGCACATCGGCATCCAGGCGCTGCGGGCGCTGACGCCCGCCGAGATCGTGGTGGTCGACCGCTCCGAGGGAGCGCTGGCGCTGGCCAAGTCGATCGGCGCCCACTACACCGTGCTCGCCGACGGCAGCCACGTGCAGCAGGTGCTCGACCTCACCGACGGCAACGGCGCCGAGGTGGTGATCGACTTCGTCGGCGAGCGGGGCGCCGAGCACGACGGCGTCGCCATGCTGCGCCGCGCCGGCTCCTACTTCGTGATCGGCTACGGCGGCGCCATCAACGTCCCAACGATCGACATCATCTCGACCGAGATCAACTTCGTCGGCAACCTCGTCGGCACCTTCAACGACCTCGACGAGCTGATGACCCTAGCCGCCCAGGGCCAGGTCAAGCTGCACACCCAGAGCTATCCCCTCGACGCCGTCAACGACGCCATGGACGACCTCGACGCCGGCCGCCTGCGGGGCCGCGGCATCCTCGTCCCTTAGTCCACGTCCGCCCGGACCGGGGCATGGCGCTCTCGCCGTCCCGGCCCGGGCGGGTCCAACCCAGACAGCCGAGTGTCGGAAGGGTGTCGCCACGGAGGCGGACACCTGGCAGGGAATGCCGGGAGGTGGGCATGTACGAGAAGGACGGCGAGAAGTACTTCGTGGTCGACGGCCACATGCATTTCTGGGACGCGAGCCCGGCCAACCAGAAGAACAAGTACGGGGCCGGGTTCATCAGCTGCTTCTACGACTACCACCGCAACCTGAGCCCGCCTGAGTACGTCTGGCCGCAGGCGAAGTACGAGAAGTACACCGAGCAGGACCTGATGCACGACCTGTTCGAGGTCGGCTACGTCGACATCGGCATCTTCCAGCCGACCTACCTCACCGACTTCTACGTCAACGGGTTCAACACCACCGAGCAGGACGCCGTCCTCAAGGAGAAGTACCCGGACAAGTTCGTGCTCAACGGCGCCTTCGACCCGCGCCTCGAGGAGCAGGGCCTGAAGGACTTCGAGGAGCTGGTGCGGCGCTACAACATCAAGGGCGTGAAGCTCTACACCGCCGAGTGGCGCGGCGACTCCCGCGGCTACAAGCTCAACGACCCGTGGTGCTACCGCTACCTCGAGAAGTGCGAGGAGCTCGGCGTCAAGAACATCCACGTGCACAAGGGCCCGACCATCTGGCCGCTCGACCGTGACGCCTTCGACCTCGCGGACGTCGACCCGGCGGCCACCAGGTTCGAGGGGCTGAACTTCATCGTCGAGCACGTCGGCCTGCCGCGGCTGGAGGACATGTGCTGGATCGGCACGCAGGAGCCGAACGTCTACGGCGGCCTGGCGGTGGCGATGCCGTTCATCTACTCGCGGCCCAAGTACTTCGGGCAGATCGTGGGCGAGCTGCTGTACTGGCTGGGCGAGGACCGGCTGCTGTTCGCCAGCGACTACGCGCTGTGGAGCCCGAAGTGGCTGGTCGAGATGTTCGTCGACTTCCAGATCCCGGGCGACTCGGCCAGCGAGCTGCCGGAGCTCACCCCGGACGTCAAGCGGAAGATCCTCGGCCTCAACGCGGCCCGGCTCTACGACCTCGAGGTGCCCAGCGAGGTCACCGTGGCGACGCCGGCCGTGCCGGCCTGATGACGAGCAAGGCGAAGGGGTCCGGGGATAGCCCCCCGGAGGATCGGGCGATCCTGGGCGCGCTGGGGCGCGTCCGGGACCCCGAGCTCGACGAGCCCATCACCGACCTCGGCTTCGTCACCGGCGTCGAGGTCGGCGAGGGTGCCGTACGGGTGCGGCTGCGCCTGCCGACCTACTTCTGCGCCCCCAACTTCGCCTACCTGATGGTCGCCGACGCCCGCGCGGCGGTCGAGTCGGTGCCAGGTGCCGGACGCGCCGAGATCCTGCTCGAGGACCACCACGCGTCCGAGGAGATCAACGCCGGCGTTGCCGAGGGGCGCGGCTTCTCCGGCACCTTCCCCGGCGAGGCGACCGGGGAGCTCGACGAGCTGCGGCAGGTGTTCCGCCGCAAGGCGTTCCTTGCCCGCCAGGAGCGGCTGGCCCGCTCGCTGCTCGACGCGGGGGTGAGCACCGAGCAGCTCACCGCCATGCGCCTGGGCGACCTCGAGGACGGCGACGAGGCGCGGACCTACGTCGAACGCCGCGCCGAGCTCGGCCTCCCGGCCGGTCCCGACGCATTCCTGTTGGTCGATCCGACGGGCGCTCGGGTGCCCGCCGACCGGGTGGTGGCAGCGCTCCGCTTCGCCCAGACGGTGCGAATCAGCATCGAGGGCAACGCGAGCTTTTGCCGTGGAATGCTCGCCACCAGATACGGATTGCCTATGGCCGCGCCCCCCTAAACGGGCTTTCGATTCGTACATGCTTGCAACCGGAGCCCGATTTCAGAAATCGCCGCTTGTGGGAGATGTATTCGCCCTTTCTACTTTGACCGAGGGAGCTCGAGCCAGGGTGGCCCCCCACCGGTGCTCTCGTAGTTCACCAACGCCCCGGCCGGCGCGTCGCGGACGAGCCGCCCGGGGATGCCGTGGCAGCGACCGGGTGCGGATCAGGGCAGGCACTGGCCGAGCCGAGCCGGAGGTGAGCGCATGGCGCAAGTAGCAGCTCCACCGACCGAGGCGCGGGTGTCCGATCGTCCGGGACGTGGGCCGATCGACTGGCTGGGAGGATGGCGCACCTGCATAGTCGGGTGCAGCGTATTCCTGCTCCTGGCCATCGCGATCCGAATCTTCCAGCAGTTCACCGCGTGGAAGTACGGGATCGACGCCTCCAGCAAGAACTTCGCGCTGTACTACCGCAGCCTGTTCATCGCCGAGGTGGTCGGCGTGACGGTGGCGACGCTGTGGTGGTGGGGCAGCCTGGTCAGGCGCGGCCGCACGCTGGTCACCGCGAAGATCACCCACGCCGAGGAGGTCCGCCGCATCGCCGTCTTCTGGGGCCTGGTCGGGACCACCTCCGTGATCCTGTACATCATGGCGAGCTTCTGGCCCAACCAGGACGGCTCCTGGCACCAGACCGCCGTGCGCGACACCGCCCTCACGCCGTCGCACATCCCCATGTTCTACCTCTTCTTCCCGCTGGGGATCACCTTCACCGTGGGGACCTACCTGTTCGGCAGGTACTGGCTGCCCAAGGTGTACGGGGCGGAGAACGGCTTCCCGTGGTCCTTCTTCCTGCTCATCGCGGCGTCGGTGACCGAGCTGATGCAGGTCGCCATGAACGAGTGGGGCCACAGCCTGTGGATCACCGAGGAGATCTTCGCGGTGCCGTTCCACTGGCCGTTCGTCCTGTACGGCTGGCTGGCGGCCGGCATCTTCGCCCTCTGGGCGGAGACGCTGGTGCGGCTGCTGCAGATCGAGGGTGAGATCGAGCAGGCGGCAGGCGTCAAGGAAGAGGAAGTCGCCTGACGCCAGGGGTCGCCCGGCCGTCGCGAGCCGTCTGAGGACGGCTCGCCCGGCGCACTCGGGCTTCGAGCTGGAAGAGTGGGGAGGCTGCACGTGGCGACGGATGCGAAGACGCTCGAGCTCCGCGAGCTCGTCAACAAGCAGTACCGCTACATCGACCGGAAGTGGGACGCGGTCTTCTGGATCACCGCCATCTTCGTGGTCGGTGCCGCGGCCGACATCACCAAGCAGCTCTTCGCGGGCGACTGGGACTTCTGGACCGACTGGAAGGACCGCCAGTGGTGGCCGATCGTGACGCCGTTCGCGATCATCATCATCGGCTCGGCCCTGCAGTACATCCAGTGGCTCGCCTGGCGCTTCCCGACCGGGATGACCTACACCGCGGTCGGGTTGTTCCTCTGCACCTTCGTCGGCAGGTGGGTGCAGTGGGGCGCGTTCGTCTACTACCCGATGAACTACGTCTGGCCCGCGACGATGGTCGCCGCGGCGATCTTTGCCGATTGGGTGTTATTGAAAACGAAATCCTTCATCCTCACCTCGGTGATCGGAGCGATCCTGTTCTCCGTCACCTGGTGGATCTCGAACTACATCCCACTGGCGCCGTACCTCCAACCCGCCCACTGGATGGACCGCATCGTGACCGTCGCCGACGTCCAGGGGATCGAGTACATCCACAGCCAGACCCCCGAGTACCTGCGCATCGTGGAGCACGGCTCGCTGCGGACGTTCCTCGGCGAGACCCAGTACGTGTCGCTGGTGTTCGGCGCCACGGTCGCGATCGCCGGCTACTGGATCGGGCAGTTCATCGGCCGCGGGCTCGCCATCTGGCCCATCGGCCGCTTCATCAAGCGGTGGTGACGGTGAGGCCAACGGAAGGAGCTGCGACGATGCGACGCCGACACCGCCGACTCCTCGGGGCCGTCCTGCTCGCGGGCGCGCTCGTGGTGTCAGTCTCACCGGCCGCCCAGGCCCACGGCGAGAAGTCCCAGGAGGCCTTCCTGCGGATGACCTCCGTCGGGTGGGTGGACGTCAAGTTCTCCCAGGACCACGTCAAGCAGGGCGAGACCTTCACCATCACCGGCACCGCCAAGGTCCTGGACGCGTGGCCGACCGGCCTCGCCAAGGGTGCCCCCAACACGGGCTTCATCAGCGCGATCGCGCCGGGGCCGGTGGTGATCGTCAAGGAGCGGACCATCAACGGCGTGTCCGCGCCCGACAGGATCGACATCCACAAGGGCGGGATCTACGAGTTCTCCCTGACCGTCGCCGGGCGGCGCGCGGGCACCTGGCACGTGCACCCCTCGTTCTCGGTCAAGGGCGCGGGCACCCTGCTCGGACCGGGCATGTGGATCACGGTGGAGAAGAACCCGGCCGGGTACTCCAACCCGATCACGCTCGACAACGGCAAGACCATCAACCTCGAGAACTACCAGCTGCCGTTCACCTGGATCTGGCTGCTGATCACCTTCGTGATCGGCGTGGCCTGGATGATCTACTGGACGGTGCCGAAGCGGACGGTGACCAACCTGGCGGTCACCAGCCAGATCCCGCTCAACACCGACGGGATGGAATACGGGCTGATCACCAAGCGGGACCACCGCAACATGAACTGGTTCGCCATCGGCACCGCCCTGCTGCTGGTGGTGGGGTGGCTGTACCAGGCGGCGGCGTTCCCGACCAAGATGCCGCAGCAGGTGATCCAGTTCGCCCCGCCGCAGCCGGCGATCGCCTCGGCGCCGCAGTTCGCCAAGGCGTCCAACGCGACCGCCACCTACGACCGCGGCTCCAAGACGTTCACCATGAACGTCGACGTCACCAACAGCGGCAAGACGGCCATGACCCTGAAGGAGTTCACCACCACCAACCTGAACTTCGTGCCGGGCACCCCGGGACCCCTGGACCGCCAGATGCAGGTGGCGCCGACCACCACCGTCGACCCGGGGGCGACCACCAAGCTCGCCCTGACGACGCACGACTCGGTCTGGCAGGACGAGCACCTGCTGACGATCGGGGGGGCACAGCTCGAGGTGACCGGTATCCTCGTCTTCGACGACGCGGGCGGTGCGCGCAACCTCGCCGAGGTGCAGGCGATCATGCAGCCACAGTTCAAGTAGGCGGAACCGTCCTCGGGGCGGCGGCCGCGAGCACGGTGGCCGCCCCGAGGCCTAGGAGGTTCGGATGGTGTTGATCGCGGAGGTCCTCGCCCACGGCGGTGGGCTGTACGCGTTCGACGAGGTGATCATCACCGTGCTGTTCGGCGCGCTCGGGGTCGGCGGGGCGCTGGTGCTCAAGGCGGCCAGTGAGATTCCCCCAAAGGACGAGGACCTCTCAGACGACGAACCCGAGGTGCCCGAGGTCAAGAGGATCGTGTTCCCGCGATGACGCTCGCCGACGGCTCGATGTTCTACGGCAGCAACACGCTGCTGGTGTTCCTCCCGTTCGTCCTTGCCGGGGCAGGACTGTTCTTCATCGTCCGAGCGGCCAGCGACAAGGTCGACCGGCGGACGGACGAGGGCACCGTCCGGCAGCTGCCGACCAAGGAGCTCTACCCGCTCTACCACGTGCACATGCAGATCAGGTCGGCCACCACCGAGCCGCCGGCGAAGGCCGAGGACAAGGACCAGGGACCGCCGTCGTTACGGCCGCGCGGCGCACCCTCTGGCCGCGGCGGCCTCAAGCTGGCCGACGGGAGCTAGCAGCCTCCCAGAATTCCTCCCACCATGCCAGGGTGGGAAATTTTCCATACGAAAATACGACGGCCTATCGCTCCATGGCCCGTATGACCACCCCGACGCAGAGAATCGTCCCCAACGCGATCACTATCGCGAAAACAACCCCCGCCATCGTCCTCACCTCTGGTGAACGTCCTGCTCGGCCACCCTGAACCATCGGGCGCAGGGATAGTATCATTTGCTCCGAGAAAGGTCACGAGCCGAGCCCCACCATACCTTGTGAAATGCCGAGGAAATCGCCTCATGCTGCGACCCGATCCTCACGCCCAACGGCCGCCCGCCGCGCAGCGCGCGCTGGAGGCGGGCATCATGGCGGGGATGGCGGCGGCGGTGCCGATGGGGCTGCTGGTGCTCATCGCCGCGGGGACCTGGCGGCACACGGGCTTCCTCACCCCGGCGTACCGCATCGTCGCCGTCCTCGACCCCAGCCCCCTGCAGGTCTCCCTGGAGGAGGCCGCCTCGGGCTCCTCCTTCTACGCCGACCAGCAGCCCCTGGTCGCCGGCGTCGCCGCGCACCTCGCGGTGGGCTGCTTCTTCGGCGCGGTGTTCGCGCTGCTGGCACGGGCACTGCGGCCGCGCGGACCGGCCGCGCTGGCCGCGGGGGTCGCCTACGGGCTGGCGGTGATGGCCTTCATGGCCCTGGTGGGCCTTCCACTGGTCGCGGGCGTGCTCGGCGGCGGCGAGGTGATCTCGGGCCTGCCCGGCGGAGTCGGCTGGCCTGCCTTTGCCGCCGGGCACGTGGTCTACGGGCTGGCGCTGGGCGCCTGGCTCCTGCTGCGGCCGGACGACCTGGCCTAGGCGGCGGTTCTTGCGCAAAGTTCGTGCAACGGCGGGTCGCCGCATTGTAGAGTTGTGAACACAGACTCCCAGAGGAGGGAGCTGCCGTGGCCGTGCAGGACAACCACCCTCCGCGCGAGTCGGCTTCCCCCGGCCGAGTGCTCAGCACGGCCCAGCATGCCCTGCAAGCCCTCGAGATCATCGCCCAGTACCCACGGGGCATCCCCATCAAGGCGCTCGCCCGCCGCCTCAACATCAGCCTCTCATCCGGCTACTACCTGCTCAGCTCCATGCGCGAGCAGGGCTTCGCCGAGGAATCGCCGGCCGCGCCCGGCCTCTACACGCTCGGGCGCAAGCTCGCCGACCTGTACGAGGGCTACGTGGCCGCCAGCCTGCAGCCGGAGCGGCTGGCCCCGGTGCTCGAGGAGCTGCGCGACCGCGCCTCGGCGCGCGCCTACTCAGCCCTGTGGAGCGGCGGCGACCTCGAGGTGGTGCAGGTGCGTGGCCGCCGCGGCGCGCGCGACCTGCAGGAGGTCACCAAGGGGTTCAGGGGGGCGTCGCACGCGCTGGCGCTCGGCAAGATCTACCTGGCGTCGCTGCGCGAGGAGGAGTGGCCGGCCAGCCTCGGCGCCCCGGTGCTCAAGCGCTACACCCCCAACACCATCACCAACCCGGTGGCGCTGCGCCGTCACCTGCTCCTGGTGCAGGAGCACGACCTCGCCTTCGACCTGCAGGAGTTCTCCCCCGGCGCCTGCTGCGTCGCCGCCCCGGTACGCGACGGCCGCAACCGTCTGGTCGCCGTGATCGGCATCTCCGTGCCGGCGCGCCGCTTCGAGTCCGAGCAGAAGAACCTGGTGCGGGTGCTCAGGGAGCTGAGCACCGAGGCGTCCGCCGAGCTCGGCGCCGTCACCGCCGAGCAGCGCCTGGCCCCACCTGGCGCCAGCGCCGCCAACCAGTGAGCCTTACAGGGCCTCGCGCGCTGCCGGCACGGCCGGCCCTCAGCGCTGCACTTCGAGCTTGACCACCAGGTCGTCGAGGAAGGCCTCGCGCGCCTCGGGCGCCGCGCCGGCGACGGCCATGCCGGCCAGGTAGGCGGTCACCGGGGCGGCGCGCCGCTCCGAGGAGTGCGCCGCCACCCTGGCGAGCTCGAGCACCGCTTCGACCTCCCCCGGGCCGACGCTCGGCGCGGCCGGGCCGAGCAGGGACCGCACCTTCTCCAGGAACTCCTCCATGGCTGCTCTCCTTTCCGCTGCAACCGGATTCGCGTGCGGCCGTGACGCTCACCCCGATCCCCGCCCGCTCAGCGAGGACGTCGCAACACGAACCCGGTTGTCGCACCCTACCAGCGCCGCTCAGCGCTGCCCCTGTAGCCAGGCGGCCAGCGCCGCCGGGTCGTCGAGGTCGACGAAGGAGCGGCCGTCCGGGTCGAAGGGGCGCCACTCGGACTCGTCGAGCAGGCGCGCGCCGAGGTCGGCCAGCAGGCCTCGCAGCGAGTGGTCCCGGCCGGCCAGGCGGGCCTCGGCGGCGGCAAGGGCCGGCTCGCGCCGGTAGAGCGCGACGAGGGGCTCCACCCGGCCGCCGCGGCGGCAGGCGAGCGCCGACGCCTCGGCGCGCATGGTCACGAGCTGGCGCAGCAGCTCGACCCGCAGGCCGGGGTGGTCGCCGGCGACCACCAGCAGGTGCTCGGCGGGCAGCGCGTGCAGCGCGGCGGCGAGCGCCGCCAGCGGCCCCCGCCCCGGGTCGGCCACGGCCAGCAGCCGCAGCGGCCGTCCCGGCGGCGCCGCGCCCACCCCGGCGGCGAGCAGCCGGTTGGCCGGGTGCCCGGTCGGAGCGACCAGCGCGACCGGGTCGGCCACCGCCGCAAGGGCCTCGATCGCCAGGCGGCCGAGGGCGGAGCCGCCGAGCGGCAGGGTCGCCTTGTCACGGCCCATACGCCGGCTCGGCCCACCGGCGAGCACCGCTCCGGCCACGCCGCCCGTGCCAGCCTGCTCGCCGTCCCCCGGCGAAGCGGCCCGCCGCCGTCCAGCCGCCATGCCACTCCTTCCTTCATTCAGCCCACCGCCCCCGCCAGCGCTGCGCGGCTGGCGGGGGGCGCTCGTGCGCCACCTCCGTAGAATTGCAGGGATGCGCTGCTTCCCCCACCCGGGGGTTCCAGGGCTCAGCGAACGCGACGCCCCCGTACCGGTCGAACGAGGTGCCTGCCAATGGAGCGAATGCTGCTCGTCCGCCACGCGGTCACCGCCAGGACCGGCTCGGTGCTGAGCGGCTGGACCGCCGGCATCGACCTCAGCGACGAGGGCCGCGAGCAGGCACGAGGCCTTGCCGGGCGGCTCGAGGGCGTGGCGCTCGACGCCATCTGCTCCAGCCCGTTGGAACGCTGCAGGCAGACCGCCACGGCGGTGGCCGAGTCCCACGGGCTCAAGGTCGAGGTCGTCGACGAGCTTGGCGAGGTCCGCTACGGCGACTGGACCGGTCGCCGGCTCGAGGAGCTGGCCAAGGAGGACCTCTGGCGGACGGTGCAGTACCTGCCGTCGGCGGCGCGCTTCCCCGAAGGCGAGTCGCTCTACGAGATGCAGGTCCGCGCGGTGGCGGCCTGCGAGCGCCTGCGCGCCGCGCACCGCGGCCAGACCGTGCTGGTGTGCAGCCACGCCGACGTCATCAAGGCCGTGACCGCCCACTACCTCGGCCTGCACCTCGACCTGTACCAGCGTCTGGTGATCGCGCCGGCCAGCCTGACCGCCATCGCCTTCACGCCGCTGCCGCTGCTGCTGCGCCTGAACGACACCGGTGACGTCGCCGACCTGGCCAAGCCTCCGGCCGAGGCGCGCGAGGCCGGACCGCCTGAAGCGCGCGAGGCCCGGCCCAGCCCCGAGGAGGAAGAGGCCGATGCCGAGTCGTGAGCTCGACCCGATCACCCGCCTGACCACCGACGCGGTCGGCTCCCCAGGTCAGCGGATCTTCTACCTGCAGGCCGCCTCCGGCCTGGAGCAGGTCACCCTGGTGGTGGAGAAGGAGCAGGTCCGGGCGCTAGCCGAGCGGTTGACGTCGGTGCTGACCGAGCTCGCCGCCGAACGCCCCGAGGACCCCGATGAGGTGCAGGCCGCCGAGGCCGGCGACCTCGCCCTGGAGGAGCCGCTCGAGCCCGACTTCCGGGTCGGGCAGCTCTCGCTCGACTACGACCCCAGCAGGGACCGCTTCGTGATGATCGCCACCGAACTGCCCGCCGAGGCCGGCGAGGAGGAGCCGGACGAGCTGCAGGACCCGCGGGAGGTGCGCCTGTGGGTGACGCGGCCGCAGTTGCGGGTGCTGGCCCGCCACGGCGCCGAGGTGGTAGGCCGCGGGCGGCCGCCCTGTCCCCTCTGCGGCAACCCGCTGGACCCGACCGGCCACGTCTGCCCCGCCCAGAACGGCCACCGGCCCGTGCCGGCATGAGCGAGGCCGATCCGCCCGCCGGCGGGGCGTCGCGGGCCGCGGCGGTGCCGGAGGACAGGGCGCTGGCGTGGCTCACGGAGGGCGAGATCGAGCTGCTCGGCCGCATCCCCTGGGCCTCCAACGCCACCATGCTGGCCGAGGTCCGCCACCAGGAGCTCAGCGGCCTGGCCGTCTACAAGCCGGAGCGCGGCGAGCGCCCCCTCTGGGACTTCCCCGGCGGCACCCTGTACCGCCGCGAGGTGGCCGCCTACCGGGTCAGCGAGTGGCTCGGCTGGAGCCTGGTGCCGCTCACGGTCGCGCGGGAGGGGCCGTTCGGCATCGGCTCGCTGCAGCTATGGGTGGACGCCGACCCCGAGGTGACCGCCTTCGACCTGCTGGCCGACTGCCACCCGGCGCTGCCGCGGATCGCCGCCTTCGACGTGGTGGTCAACAACGCCGACCGCAAGGCCGGCCACTGCCTGCGCGACGGCGACGGCCGGGTGTGGGCGATCGACCACGGCGTCTGCTTCCACGCCGAGCCGAAGCTGCGCACGGTCCTTTGGGACCTGGCCGACCAGCGGCTGGACGCGGCGGTCGTGGCCGACCTCGAGCGGCTCGCCGTGGCGGCCGACGGCGAGCTGCGCGCCACGCTCGAAGACCTTCTCGAACCGGACGAACGTGCCGCACTGGCCGCGAGGGCCGGCGCGCTGGCCAAGGCCGGCAAGCTTCCCCGGCCGGGGTCGGGACGGTCCTATCCGTGGCCGCTCGTCTGAGCCGAGAACCGTTACGCGAACCCGCAACAACCCCTCTGAGCTGAGAAAAGTCTTACAGACGGCCAGATCGTATTTGCAGTACGATCCGGAACGCACGGCGGTGGAGAGCGATCACGGACACGTGCGGCGCCAGGGCCCGCTCCCGCCCGAGCTGAAGGCCGGCGCCATTCGGTGGTAAGTGTGTAGGTGGAGGTGCAGATGTCTCAGGTCCTTCCGGACGCCCAGGGGACGGCCGGTGAGCCGGGTGCACCGGGCCCTGACCCGTCCGAGCCGATCAAGCGGATCGAAGGTCGCACTCCGACACAGCTCGCTCTCGCCCGCCTGAAGAAGGACCGCGTGGCGGTGGCGAGCTTCTTCTTCATCGTCTTCCTGGTGCTGGTCGCGGCCGGCGCCCCACTGATCGTGAAGGCGATCAGCCACCCGCCCAACGACACCAGCCTGTACGACAAGACGACCAACGCGTTCGGCAACCCCAAGGGCCCGAACCTCAAGCTCCACTTCTGGTTCGGCGCCGACAACTTCGGCCGCGACCTGTTCAGCCGGGTGCTCTACGGCGCGCGCATCTCGCTGGTCGTCGGCGTGGTCGCCACCGGCTTGGCGATCAGCATCGGCGTGGTGGTCGGCATGGTGGCCGGCTTCTACCGTGGCTGGGTCGACACGGCGCTCTCGCGCCTGATGGACATCCTGCTGTCGATCCCCTTCCTGCTGCTCGCGCTCGCCCTCGTCTCGGTGTTCCGTCCGAGCCTCAGCATCATCATCTTCGTGATCGCCTTCGTCACCTGGACCTACATCGCCAGGGTGATCCGTGGCCAGGTGCTGTCGCTACGCGAGAAGGAGTTCGTGGAGGCGGCCCGCTCGCTCGGCGCCAGCAACATGCGCATCATCTTCCGCGAGATCCTGCCCAACCTGGCCGCGCCGATCATCGTCTACGCCACGCTGATCATCCCTGCCAACATCCTCACCGAGGCGTACCTGTCGTTCCTCGGCATGGGCGTGCCCCCGCCGTCGGCGACCTGGGGCCAGATGCTGTCCGACGCCAACACCTACTACACGGTGGCCTGGTGGATGCTGGTCTTCCCGGGCTTGGCGCTGCTGCTCACCACGCTCGCCTTCAACCTGCTCGGCGACGGCCTGCGGGACGCCTTCGACCCCCGCGGCACCCAGACGGCCAGCCGCCTGTAACAGCGAAGACTCAGCTCCCGCCCCGCAGGGCGGGCCGGAAGGGAGGTGGTTGCCCGACCGACCGGGCGCCGGCGTTCGGTGGGATGGCGCGCGGCGCGCAACCGACTCGGTACCTGGCCGCCGACGGTCGGCGGCCCCGAAAGGGTGGGAACATGCAACGACGGACGCTGGCCCGGGCTATCACGCTCGGGGTCGGCCTCGCCTTGGCCCTGTCCGCCTGTGGTGGCGGCGGCGGCGGCGGAGGCGGCGGCGGCGGCAACGCGGGCACCCCGCAGAAGGGTGGCACGCTGCGTATCGTCAACAACGCCGACATCGACTTCTACGACCCGGCCAACGCCTACTACACGGTGTCGTGGACGCAGATGCGGCTGCTGACGCGGCAGCTGTACTCCTACGACATCACCAAGACCGGCGACGAGCTGTCGATCCCGGTCCCGGACCTGGCCGACGGCGAGGCCCAGTCGACCGACAACAAGACCTGGACGATCAAGGTCCGCTCGGGCATCAAGTACAGCCAGCCGGCCACCAGCGAGGTGAAGCCCGAGGACTTCATCTACGCGGTCGAGCGGATGTACGACAAGACCAACCCGGGCAGCGGGCAGAGCTACGCCAACCTGATCAAGGGCGCCAAGGAGTTCGGCGACGGCAAGGCCAAGACTATCTCCGGCATGACGGCCTCCGGCAACACCTTGACGATCGAGCTGGTCAAGCCTGCGGCCGACTTCAAGTCGATCCTGACGATGCCGTTCTTCACGCCGCTGCCCCGCGACTACGCCTCCAAGTACAAGGTCGGCCCCGACTTCAACAAGCACCTGGTCGGCGCGGGGCCCTACCGGCTGTCCAGCTACACGCCCAACAAGGAAGCCGACTTCGTCCGCAACGAGAACTGGGACGCGGCCACCGACCCGCTGCGCAAGGCCTGGATCGACAAGGTCCAGATCAAGATCGGCCTGGAGCCAGAGGCGATCCAGCAGGCGATCGAGCGCGGCGACGCCGACATCTCGCAGGACACCCAGCCGCCCAACGCGGACCTGCAGCGCCTGTCGACCAACCCGGACCTCAAGCAGCGGTTCTCGGTGAACACCACCGGCTGCATCCGCTACATGGTGCTGGGCCAGAACCCGGGTGCCGGCGCGATCTCCAAGAAGGAGGTCCGCCAGGCGGTCAACTACGCCACCGACAAGATCGCCATCCAGCGCGCCCGTGGCGGCCCGTTCGCCGGCGACCCGGCCTCGACCATCCTCACGCCGACGCTGCTCGGCTTCCAGAAGTTCGACCTGTACCCCTCGCCGGACTTCAAGGGCGACGTCGCCAAGGCCAAGCAGCTCCTGACCCAGGCCGGCTACCCGAACGGCCTGACGCTCACCTACGTCGGCGGTAACGCCGGCGCCGGCGCGCGCGTCAACACCGCCTTCCAGGCCGCGATGGCCCGGGCCGGCATCAAGCTGAAGATCAAGACCTACGCCGGCTCGGCGGTCTACACCGACTCGCTGCAACTCCCGGCCAAGCGCGCCGACCACCAGATCGGCCAGGCCGGCTGGTGCCCGGACTACGCCGGGGACGCGGCGCGCTCGTTCATCGTGCCGCTGCTCGACGGCCGCTCCATCCAGCCTTCGGGCAACTCCAACTACTCAGAGACCAACGACGCCGCGGTCAACGCCAAGATCGACCAGGCGCTGGCCGAGCCCGACCGCGCCAAGCGCGGCCAGCTGTGGGGCGAGATCGACAAGCAGCTGATGCAGGACGACGTCCCCTGGGTGCCGTTCCTGTACGACAAGACCCAGTTCTTCTGGTCCTCCAGGTTCAAGAACTTCCACTTCACGCCGTGGACGGCCGAGTTCGACCCAGCCAGCGTCTGGCTCAGCCCGAACACCCCGTGACCAACCGCTAGCAAGCAGTACGGACGTCTGCCGGGGGGCCTGGGCTGGCTCCCAGCCAAGCCCCCCGGCGGCGCCCTTTGAAAAGGAGGGCACCTCCAGATGTTGCGCTACATCGTCAGAAGGCTCCTCTGGGTCGTGGTCCTCCTGTTCGCGATCTCGATCCTGTCGTTCATGATGTTCTTCCTGCTCCCAGGCGACCCCGCCGCCCAGGCGGTGCCCAAGGGCGCCACCCCGGAGACGCTCGCGCTCATCCGCCACCGCATGGGCCTCGACCTTCCGGTCTACAAGCAGTACCTGAACTTCCTGCACGGCCCCGACCTGATCGGCGCCGGGCACGCCTCCGGGGTCCTCAACTGGCCGCCGAACCTGGGGTGGTCGTTCCGCAACCAGGAGCCGGTGCTCAACACCATCCTCGACCGGCTGCCGGTGACCGCGTCGCTGACGATCGGCGCGGCGTTCTTCTGGCTGCTGATCGGCATCCCCATCGGCGTCCAGGCCGCCCTGCGCCCGCGCAGCCTGCGCGACCGGGCGGCGATGGGCTTTGCGCTGTTCGGCGTGTCGGTGCCGGTGTTCCTGGTCGGCATCGGCCTGCTCTACATCTTCTACTTCAAGCTCGGCTGGGCCCCAGCGCCGAAATACGTGCCGTTCGGCCAGAACCCGTTACAGTGGGCCAACCAGCTGTTGCTGGCCTGGATCACCATCGCGGTCGGCACGGCCGCGCTGTACACGCGCATGGTGCGCGGCAACATGCTCGAGGTCGCCGGGGAGGACTACGTGCGCACGGCCAGGGCCAAGGGCCTGACCGAGCGGCGCGTGATCATCAAGCACATCCTGCGCTCCTCGCTCACGCCAGTGGTCACCATGCTGGGGCTGGACATCGGCGTCCTGCTCGGGGGCGCGATCGTCACCGAGCGGGTCTTCGGCCTGCCCGGGGTGGGGGCGACCACCGTGCAGGCGATCTTCGACAACGACCTGCCCGTGATCCAGGGCGTGGTCCTGTTCGCCGCCTTCTTCGTGGTGATGTTCAACTTGGCCGTGGACATCTTCTATGCGGTGCTCGATCCTCGGGTGCGGTACTCCTGAGGGCTACCACAGGCGGTAGGGAGGCTGGCGGAGGAGCCACATGGCATTGCTCGAAGTGAAGGACCTGCGGGTCCGGTTCAGCAGCGACGACGGCATCGTCAAGGCGGTGGACGGCGTCAACTTCTCCATCGACCGGGGCCAGACCCTCGGGATCGTGGGCGAGTCCGGCTCCGGCAAGAGCGTGACCTGCCTGTCGATCATGGGGTTGGCCCGCGGCGGGAAGGTCTCCGGGGAGGCGCTCTTCCAGGGCAACGACCTGCTCAAGATGCACGGCGACGAGATCAGGCAGATCCGCGGCAAGCAGATCGCCATGATCTTCCAGGACCCGCTCTCGAGCCTGCACCCGTTCTACAAGGTGGGCTCCCAGATCGCGGAGATGATCCTGGCGCACGAGAAGACGTCCAAGAAGGACGCGCGCGACCGCGCCATCGAGCTGCTGCGCCTGGTCGGCATCCCGCGGGCCGAGCGCCGCGTGAACGACTACCCGCACCAGTTCTCCGGCGGGATGCGGCAGCGGGCGATGATCGCCATGGCGCTCGCGCTCGACCCGGCCGTGCTGATCGCCGACGAGCCGACCACCGCCCTGGACGTGACCGTGCAGGCCCAGGTCATGGACCTGATCGAGCGCCTGCAGGACGAGTTCGGCACGGCCATCATCATCGTCACCCACGACCTCGGCGTGGTCGCCGACATGGCCGACGACGTCCTGGTCATGTACGGCGGCAAGCCGGTCGAGGTCGCCGACCGGCGCACCGCCTACTACGGGCCGCACCACCCCTATACCTGGGGGCTGCTGCAGTCGATCCCGTCAGCCGGGGCGGAGCACACCGGCGAGCAGCTGCGGCCGATCAAGGGACTGCCGCCGAGCCTCATCAACCTGCCGACCGGCTGCTCGTTCCACCCCCGCTGCCCCTACGTTATGGACGTCTGCAAGAAGGAGGAGCCCCAGCTCCTGCCGGCTGCCGCCACCGGCAACGGCACGCACCTGTCCGCGTGCCACCTGTCGTTCGACGAGAAGCAGCGCATCTGGCAGCAGGAGGTGGCACCGACCCGATGAGCATTCAAGACGCGGCCACGGCCGGGCCGGCCGGGACCCGGCGCGAGCCACTGGTACGCCTCACCGGCGTCAAGAAGCACTTCCCCATCACCCAGGGAATCCTGCTGCAGCGGGAGATCGGCCGCGTGCACGCGGTCGACGGGGTCGACCTGGAGGTCTATCCCGGCGAGACCCTCGGCATCGTGGGCGAGACCGGCTGCGGCAAGTCCACGCTGGCGCGGCTGATCTGCAGGCTGCTGCCGGTCACCGAGGGGCGGGTCGAGCTCGAGGGCCGTGACGTCACCAACCTCCACGGCAGCGACCTGCGCGTGCTGCGCCGCGAGGTGCAGATGATCTTCCAGGACCCGTACTCGTCGCTGAACCCGCGCAAGCGGGTCGGCACGATCATCGGCGACCCGTTCGACATCCACGGCATCGCCGAGGGCAAGGAGCGCAAGCGCCGCGTCCAGGAGCTGATGGAGGTCGTCGGGCTCAACCCGGAGCACTACAACCGCTTCCCGGCCGAGTTCTCGGGCGGCCAGCGGCAGCGCATCGGCGTGGCCAGGGCGCTGGCGCTGCGGCCCAAGCTGATCATCTGCGACGAGCCGGTCTCCGCCCTGGACGTCTCCATCCAGGCCCAGGTCATCAACCTGCTGGACAACCTGCAGCGCGAGTTCAACCTGACCTACGTCTTCATCGCCCACGACCTGTCGGTCGTCCGCCACGTCTCCAACCGGGTGGCCGTGATGTACCTGGGCAAGGTGGTGGAGCTGGCCGAGGCGTACCGGCTCTACAAGGTCCCGAAGCACCCCTACACCGGGGCGCTGCTGTCGGCCGTGCCGGTCGCCGACCCGGACCTGGCCCAGAAGCGCGAGCGGGTGATCCTGGTCGGCGACGTGCCGTCGCCGATCGACCCGCCCTCCGGCTGCCGCTTCCACCCGCGCTGCCCAAAGGCCCAGCAGCGCTGCGTCGATGAGGAGCCGCCGCTGGAGCCCAAGGAGGCAGGCGACCTGGCTGCCTGCCACTTCCCGATGGCGCCGGGCGAGAACCTGGCCAAGGCCAGGCCGACCATCAAGCAGGAGGTGGAGGTCACCGCGCCGGCCATCGGCGGGAGTTAGCTTGGATTCTCGAACAGTGAATTGAGCCCTACTTCTTGCCGACGGCGATCTCGAAGCGCAGCCGGCGCTCGTCCCACCAGGGGACCTGGACCTCGGGCAGGTCGGCGGAGCGCAGCACCGGGCTGTAGGTGCG